>SAMEA5043647__coassemble_194_pt1 | contig 25487 bp, 25 predicted proteins | sample SAMEA5043647__metabat2_low_PE_001 | metagenome-assembled genome bin SAMEA5043647 (sample SAMEA5043647) | Gadus morhua | reverse complement strand
GACGAGAATTTAGGGACTAGTCCCTATTATAAGCAGAAAAAAAGACACGCAATTTGCATCGCGTGTCTTTCTATTTTCGTTAACTAAACTCTATTGCTAGAGCATTAAATTAGTTAATTACTTTTTCAGCTTTCTCTGCTTCTTCAGCTTGAGATGCTTGGATAGCCGTTAGAGCTACTGTGTAAACGATATCGTCTACTAGAGCGCCACGAGACAAGTCATTTACAGGCTTGCGCATACCTTGAAGCATTGGACCGATAGATACTAGGTCAGCAGAACGTTGAACGGCTTTGTATGTTGTGTTACCAGTGTTTAGGTCTGGGAATACAAATACAGTCGCTTTACCCGCAACAGGAGAGTTAGGTGCTTTAGAAGCAGCTACGTTTTCCATGATTGCAGCATCGTACTGTAGAGGACCATCGATCATTAGATCAGGACGTTTTGCTTGAGCAAGTTTTGTTGCTTCTCGTACTTTATCAACGTCTGCACCTTTACCAGATTCACCAGTAGAGTAAGAGATCATTGCAACGCGAGGGTCGATACCAAATGCCGCTGCAGAGTCAGCAGATTGGATAGCGATTTCAGCAAGTTGCTCAGCTGTTGGATCAGGGTTGATCGCACAGTCACCGTATACAAGAACTTGATCAGGCAGAAGCATGAAGAAGATTGAAGATACGATAGAAGCATCAGGAGCTGTTTTGATGATTTGGAATGGAGGAACAATCGTGTTTGCTGTGGTATGAACCGCACCAGAAACAAGACCGTCAACTTCACCCGCTTCAAGCATCATAGTACCAAGGAATACCGAATCTTTTAGTTTCTCACGAGCCACAACTTCAGTCATGCCTTTCGCGCCACGTAGCTCAACTAAACGAGCAACGTAGTTTTCACGTACAGATTCAGAATCGATGATCTCAACGCCAGCACCAAGTTCAACACCTTGTTGCGCTGCAACACGACGGATTTCTTCAGGGTTACCAAGAAGAACACAAGTCGCGATACCACGCTCAGCACAGATAGCCGCAGCTTTAACTGTACGAGGCTCATCACCTTCAGGAAGAACGATACGCTTAGCCGCTTTACGAGCAAATTCAGTTAACTGGTAACGGAATGCTGGTGGGCTCAGACGACGGATGCCTTCAGTACCTTCAGATAGTGAATCAATCCAAGGACCATCAATGTGGCTAGCAACGTGTTCGTTAACAAACTCAATACGCTCTTTATCATCTGCAGGAACTTCAAGGCTGAAGCTTTGTAGATTTAGAGAAGTCTGCCAAGTGTTACCTTGAGCTGTGAAGATTGGAAGACCAGCATCTAGTGCAGGCTTACAAAGTTCAGCGATTGATTGAGGGATCTCGTAACCACCAGTTAGTAAGATTGCACCGATTTCAACGCCGTTCATTGCAGCAAGACATGCAGCAACGATAACGTCAGGACGGTCAGCAGAAGTTACTAATAAAGAACCTGGTTTGAAGTGCTCAATCATGTGCGGTAAAGAACGTGCACAGAAAGTGATGCTCTTAATACGACGAGTCGAGATTTCACCTTCGTTGATGATTTCAGCATTAAGGTGCTTAGCCATATCGATAGCACGCGTAGCGATTAGATCGATTTTCCAAGGCACACAACCAAGAACACGAATAGGACTAGAGTTGAAGATTTGCATTACTTCAAGATTAGTCTTAGTCGTTGCATCTGCATCATCAAAGATTTCAGATAGGTCAGGGCGAGTACGGCCCGCTTCATCAACAGGTGCATTTAGCTTGTTGATGATAACGCCAGCGATTTGTTTGTTCTTAGTGCCGCCGAAGTTAGAACATGCTACTTCGATACGCTCTTTAAGTTGAGAAGGATTATCTGTACCAGGAGTAGCTACAAACACAATCTCAGCGCCCAGAGTTTTTGCAATTTCACCATTTAATTGGTTAGCAAATGGGTGCTTACGAGTAGGAACAAGACCTTCGATAAGCGTCACATCAGTGTCTTCACTGATAGACTTATAACGAGCAACGATTTCTTCTAAAAGAACATCAGTTTGATCGTTACGTAGAAGTTCTTCTGCACGAGAAACTGTTGTAGGTTCTGCTGCTTTAATATCGCTACTGCTAGTCACAATTGAAGTAGTTAGATCAGGTTGATCACCACCGTGACGAGGTTGAGAGATAGGTTTGTAAAAAGAAACGCTTACGCCTTTACGTTCCATAGAACGTAAAACACCCAAACTTGCGCTAGTTAGACCAACACCAGCACTGATTGGAACAAGCATAATAGTACGAGACATGGAAGATTCCTCTACACTATTGGGGCAAGAGACTTTATTGAAAAAATAAAGCCATAGAAAGAAAAAAGGCTAACCTAATGGCTAGCCTTTTAGGAGATATTATAGACCAGTTAGTTTAGCTGTGTCTTCTGCGATTACTAGCTCTTCGTTAGTAGAGATAACCATTGCAGGGATGCGGCTGTTTGCTGTAGTGATAGTACCTTCACCACCGAAACGCGCTTTAAGGTTAGCTTCGCCATCAACTTCGATACCGAAGATGCCTAGACGGTTAAGAACCATTTCACGGATTGGAGCAGAGTTTTCACCGATGCCGCCAGTGAAAGTGATTGCGTCTAGACGACCTTCTAGCGTTGCTGTGTAACCTGCAACGTATTTAGCTAGACGGTGACAGAATACATCCATTGCACGAGTTGCTTCTTCTTTCTCGCCGTAGTTGTCTTCAACGAAACGACAGTCAGAAGTCACTTGAGTAAGACCTTGTAGGCCAGACTCTTTAGTTAGCACGTTGTTGATTGCTTCAACAGAGTAACCTAGTGCGTCATGTAGGTGGAAAATGATAGCAGGATCGATATCGCCACAACGTGTACCCATTACTAGGCCTTCAAGAGGAGTAAGACCCATAGAAGTATCTACAGATTGACCGTTCTTGATTGCACATACAGATGCGCCGTTACCTAGGTGACAGTTGATGATGTTTACTTCTTCAACTGGTTTGTTTAATAGGCCAGCAACTTCACGAGTGATGAACAGGTGAGAAGTACCGTGCATACCGTAACGACGAATACCGTGATCTGTGTATAGGTTGTATGGTAGAGCGTATAGGTAAGACTCTTCAGGCATTGTTTGGTGGAATGCAGTATCAAACACAGCAACGTTTTTAAGTTCAGGGAAGTTGTGTTTAGCCGCTTCGATACCAGTGATGTGAGCAGGGTTATGAAGAGGTGCAAAAGTTGCAGCGTCTTGAATACCTTTAAGCACTTCGTCAGTGATAAGAGCAGATGAAGTGAATTGCTCACCACCGTGTACGATACGGTGACCGATTGCGCCTAGGTTAGCTTTAAGCTCTGGCTTAGAAGCAAGAATAGATTCAACCATAAACGATAGAGCTTCTTCGTGAGCAGCACCTTCACCTAGTTGAGCTTCGTGCTTGCCATCAAGTTTCCACTTAATACGCGCTTCAGGAAGACCAAGACACTCAGCAAGACCAGTTAAGTGCTCTGCACCAGATTCTGCGTCAATAACCGCAAATTTAAGAGAAGAACTACCGCAGTTTAAAACTAAAACCAGCTTAGACATGTATAAATACCTATTTATTCATCAGTAATTAAGCTATATCGCAACGATATAGCATGACAAATGTAGTGAGTTAACGAAAAATCCCACATTTGTACAAAAAAATTAGCTATCCTTAGAAAGAGCATTACAGCAGTCCTTGCCGATTTATCCTTTTTTAGCTTATAGTAGAACTACAGCAAAAGATAAATCAGTGCATAGGATAACGATTGTGCGCTAAGATAACAAAAATATTTTAAGATAATATTAATTCTAATCAAGTTTATTCTGTATTTTTTTGAATGATTAAACTTTTGTTTAGTTATCGGAGGGGGCAAAATGAGTGATAACGGCTTTTTATTCCGATTCAAAGATGGTCAGACGTATATGGATACGTGGCCTGAACGTAAAGAGTTAGCACCGATGTTCCCTGAACAGCGAGTGATTAAGGCAACTAAATTTGCTGTTAAAGTGATGCCAGCAGTCGCTGTGATCAGCGTATTGACTCAAATGGTGTTTAATAATTCAGCGGCGTTACCACAATCCATCATTATTGCACTCTTTGCTATTAGTATGCCTTTGCAAGGATTTTGGTGGTTAGGTAATCGAGCGAATACTAAATTGCCACCAGCATTAGTAAATTGGTACAGAGAGCTTTATCAAAAAATTATCGAATCCGGGGCGGCATTAGAGCCACTTAAACAGAGACCTCGATATAAAGATCTTGCGAATATTTTGAATAAAGCGTTTAAACAACTAGATAAAACAGCATTAGAACGTTGGTTTTAATACTTTATTACAATAAATCTAGAAATAAAAAAAGGAGCTAATTAGCTCCTTTTTTTGATCTTATGGTTTAGATAGAGATTACATACGCTCTAGCGTTTCAATACCTAATAAATCTAAACCTTGTTTGATTGTTTTTGCTGTTAATGCAGCCAATTTTAGACGACTTTGTTTAATTGATTCATCGTCGTTGTTTAGAATTGGACAGGCTTCATAGAAGCTAGAGAACTGGCCAGCAAGTTCAAATAAGTACGCACACATTAAGTGAGGTTGACCTTCACTTGCTACTGCTTGTACTGCTTCTTCAAACTGCATTAATTTAGTAATTAATGCTTTCTCTTTCTCATCAGTGATCTTAACTTCGCCCGCTAGATTATCCATAGATAGGTCTGCTTTGCTGAAGATAGATGCTACACGAGTGTAAGCATATTGCATATAAGGGGCAGTATTACCTTCAAAGGCAAGCATGTTGTCCCAATCAAAGATGTAATCGGTTGTACGGTGCTTAGAAAGATCTGAGTACTTCACGGCAGCCATTGCGACGGTCGTTGCAATTTTTGCTTTTTCTTCAGTTGATAGATCTTTGTTTTTCTCTTCGATCAGTGCAATTGCGCGTTGCTCTGCTTCATCAAGAAGATCAGCAAGACGAACGGTGCCACCGGCACGAGTTTTGAATGGACGACCATCTTTACCTAGCATCATGCCAAACGCGTGGTGTTCTAAAGATACGCTCTCAGGAACATAACCTGCTTTACGAACGATAGTCCACGCTTGCATTAGGTGTTGGTGTTGACGTGAATCGATGAAGTAAAGTACGCGATCTGCGTTCAGTTCTTCGAAACGGTATTTAGCACAAGCAATATCTGTTGTTGTGTAAAGGAAGCCACCATCACGTTTTTGAACGATAACACCCATTGGATCGCCATCTTTGTTCTTGTATTCGTCAAGGTAAACAACTTGAGCGCCATCACTTTCTACTGCTAGGCCTTTTTCTTGAAGATCAGCAACGATAGGTGCAAGCATGCTGTTATACATACTTTCGCCCATCACGTTATCACGAGTTAATGATACATTTAGACGGTCATAATTACGTTGGTTTTGAACCATTGTAACGTCGACTAATTTTTTCCACATGTCTGCACAGAAAGCGTCGCCACCTTGAAGTTTAACAACGTAACCACGTGCTGTTACGGCAAACTCTTCATCTTCGTCGTACAGTTTTTTAGATTCACGATAGAAACCTTCAAGATCAGACAGTTCCATAGAAACTTCGCCTTTCTCTTTTTGGATGCGCTCAAGGTTTGCGATAAGCATACCAAATTGAGTACCCCAGTCACCGATGTGGTTAGCACGAGTCACGTTGTGGCCTAAAAACTCAAGAGTACGAACAACAGCATCACCAATGATGGTTGAACGAAGGTGACCTACGTGCATTTCTTTAGCAACGTTTGGTGCTGAGTAATCGGCTACGATATTTTGTTTGGTTTCTAGTGCTACGCCTAGACGTTCGTCAGCTAAAGCTGCTTCTGCTTGCTTAGCTAGAAATTCTTCAGACAAGAAAATGTTAATGAAGCCAGGGCCTGCAATTTCAGTTTTGCTAGCGATGCCATCAAGATCTAAAACATCCAGTACTTTCTGAGCAAATTCTCGTGGGTTAGTACCTAGTCGTTTAGCTACGCCCATTACGCCGTTAGCTTGGTAGTCACCAAATTGAGCTTTTGCAGATTGACGAACTGCGGCAGGGCTGCCCGCTGGCGCGCCGGCTGCTTCTAAGGCTTGAGAAACTTTGTCGTTAATAAGTGATTGAATATTCAAAGAGTTATCCTTCATATCGCTGTTAAACAGGAATGCTGTTGCATGGAAAGCAAAATAGTCGCTAATAATAGCAATAAAATAGGGGATATTTAATAGTTTCTGCTATTTTTTCTTAAGAGTCTAAACATCAAGTAAAGAGGTTGCTACAATTCGGTTTCTCTTCTTCAATCGTTAGGTTGCCCTCATGTCATCACTATTATTAAAAGAACAACAATTAGAGCCTCAGCAGTTAATTTGTGTGTTACCTGCTTTTATGGATAAAATTCAAGTCTTGTTGAATGTACTGGGTTTGGATTTAACTGAATATCAAGCGGATCATATTGCTTTGCGAATTAATGATCGCGGCGTTGCTCAAGCAGCGCATCAAATGTGGCTGCAACAGGCAACAGAATGGTCAAATAACGAGATTAATGGTCGTCCAATTATCGCTTTAGGTTTTAATCAACCTTTAGAGAGTCGTGGATGGTCTATTGAATGTTTAGAATTACCTTATCCTGGAGAGAAAACTTACCCTCAACAAGGGTGGGAGCATATAGAATGGGTAATACCGTGTGAGGTTAATTCGCAAGAAGAATTTCTTACTTACTTATTTTTAGTTTTTCCTATTCTCAAAGAAAAATGGTCAGAATTAGGATCTTTAGGCGTTAAAGTAAAACAAAGCTGTCCATCTGGTGAAGCAGAACGAATTGCAAATTATACCGTGGCTTTTAAGTATCAAGGGGTGTGTATTAAATTGCATCCACACAGTTTGAAAGCAGTGATAGAGAGCGAACAAGTCTAATCATTACTTATTAAATCAAAACAAAAAAGGCAGCCTATTTTTAGACTGCCTTTTTGTTTCCACGACTTTTAAGCTAGTGTTGAGGTTATTTAGTGACAGGTTTACATAGTTCAGCAATAACTTTCAAACGACGTTCTGGTTCTGCGACAAACGGGTTTTCTTCATCCCATGCATAGCCTGCTAAAATGGCACAGATCATTTGTTTAATCTTAGGGTTTGGAGCGTCGTGAAAAATAACGTCCTGAAATGATCCTTCATACCATCCTTCTACATAACAACGAAATGTATTTACGCCCTTCATTAGCTTGTCTGAATAATCAACTTGCCAATCAACCTCTTCTTGGTTGAATTGCTTAATTAATAAATCAGCGGCTAACTCTGCTGATTTCATCGCGATGGTTACGCCAGATGAAAAGACAGGGTCTAAAAACTCACCAGCATTCCCCAATAGCGCAAAATTTCGGTCAAATAATTTGGTCACATTAGCAGAATAACCCATGATTTCTCCACAAGGGTTAGGGTATTGAGCATTGACTAATAAGGTTCTTAAATTGTCTTCTTCCAACGCCAGTTGTTTCAGTGCCTCTGTATTGTCTTGTGAATAGCCTTCAAAAAACTCAGGTTCACCAACGACACCAAAAGAGCAGGTTCCATTGCTGAATGGGATCAACCAATACCAGACTTGAGTATTTGTTGGGTGGACTGAGATTAATATTTTATCGCGGTCATAACTCTCAGTCGAAATATTATCAATAATATGGGTAAAAATGGCTTTTCGTGGCGGGAGACAAGAAGGTTCTTCTAATTCTAACAACCTTGGTAACACACGACCAAATCCACTGGCATCCAATATGAAATCGGCTTCAATGTAATAAGGGTGACCATCGGCATCAAGGACAGAAAGTAATGCTTTGGGTTGCGAGACATCAACGTGTGTAATTTCATGTTGATAGCGGATCTCAACCCCTTGCTCTTGAGCGCTATCAGCTAACACTTTATCAAAATTACCGCGTTGAACTTGAAAGGTTGTTCCAGCACCGTCTGAAAATTTTTCAGTAAAATCAAAGGAAGTAAACGTGCCGTTAAAATGAAATGCTGCGCCATTTTTGTATTGAAAAGAGGCATTTTTTACTGCATCAAGCATGCCTGATTTTTTGATTGATTCCATGCAAGCAGGAAGTAAACTCTCGCCAATAGAAAAACGAGGGAAAGTGGATTTTTCTAGTACGATACAATCGATATTGTGCTTTTTAAGCAACGCAGCAGCAATAGACCCTGATGGGCCTGCACCAATAATGGCAACGTGGGTTGATTGTGGTGTAGACACAGAAATTCCTCATTCATGCAGGTGTATTACCACCTGCCATTGTTTTATTTTTTAATAGGGATGTTGCTATGGTTTAAGCGTTATTTGGCTTTAAGTTCAAGTAGAGTATGACCTAATCCAATATTATTCGTTTGTTCCGCAACAATGAATCCAGCTTCGCTAATGATCTCTAAGAAATCACCGCAACGATAAAAACGACTGTTTCCGTTTGCTAAACAAGTAAAGTATAGCGATGTTGCATTTAAACTGTATGACGCAGCATCGTACTTTTGAGCATCCCAAAACAGCTCAAGAATATAGACTTTAGCATCGATGGACATAGCCGCACGAACACGCTTAAGAATGCTTAATATTTCCATTGGAGAGAAGCAATCTAGAAATTGGCTCATCCACCAGACATCAGCACCTTGAGGCAATGGCAGTGTTTTATCTAACATATTGGTAGGATGGCCGTTAATACGGTCGGCAAAGCCTTGCTGTTCTGCGTTTTTTAACGCCATTTCAATTTGCTGTGGTAAATCGATAATCGTAACGTTAACGTCAGAATCGTATTTACAACACTCTAAAGCCCATTTCCCTGTATTGCCGCCAATATCAAACAAACGTTGAGGTTTTTGGCTCAATACTTTTTCTAATAATATTGGGAATGAACGGTCAGAATAGAAGTGATCAAACTTAAACCAGCTTTCTTTTGCTTTCTCTGGTAAACGAGACAATCCTTCATAGATTGTAGGCCAATCACCAAGCTCTTTTAAGCCTGCTGGCGTTCCTTCTTTTATTGATTCCGTTAAATGCATCATCGCGGCATAGCATACATCTGCCGTGAAATCTAAATTGGCGTTTGTCATGCCATCATGCAATAAAAAGTGACCTAAATTGGCTTGAATATAATTAGGTTCATTCCACGTGACAATATGAGCACTTAACGCCATATCCAATAGTACTTTGACACCATACTCAGAGATACCAGTGTTTTCTGACAATTGTTGTGCGTTTAATCCTAGGTTTCCTGCCTTGTCTAATGCGGCAAGAATACCTAAATCTCTCAATGTACGAGCAGTATGAAAAACGATAGGAGCAAAAGAGAGTTTTTGAGCTTCAGTTTTTGCTTCTAAGGCATTAAAAGGGTCATTAGTATATTGGGTCACAAAATTGGCCATATTATTAGAAAGTAAATGGATCATATCAGCTGTATCGGTGTAAACCTTGTTCAAAAGCAAGAAATGACAGATATGAATTAGGTATCAATAGATTAGTCGATAATTTTTGAAACGACATTATCTTTAAATTGCACTTTAAATGTATTAAATCGGCTTTTCCAATATAACCATTCGTTGCCGTCTAAACTCGGTGTTCTATGCTCTGGTGGAAAGCCTATCGCGTATTCTACCGCTTCTTTTGTCATGCCTTCTTTAACAATACCGTCTTTGATACCTTGTTGGTCTAAAGTGCTTAATGCATTTACTTTTGAGGTATTACATTCAGTACCAAAATAATGGCTTAAGTATGCTGTGAAGTCAGGAGAGGATTTGTGTTTATCTAAGGTATATTGTTGGTCGGATGATTTGACTTTGAAGGTCAATCGCTTGCTATTTAGGCTAATGATATCGACTTGAGAGCAAAGTGGAATTAAGCCATCTTGTTGGTAATTAACAGAATAAAGTTTAAGGCGATTTGAATCAGGGTGTAGATTGACTAATGTATAAACTGGTTTTGTCGTGTGAGATAAATCTTCACCTGTTGTTTTGTCAGTTAGTGGGATAACGCTAGCACAACTACTTAATAATAATGCACTTATTGTCAGTAATATTGATTTCTTAAATGACATATATACCCTTATTTATGCATCTATTTATATGTTTACCGTATGCTTTGCCGCTTTTGTATTTGCGCCAAGTCACTGAATTCATATATCCTATACGACTATAGTTACAAATTGTAATGTTTTTACTATTAGATGGGCATCATGGCATACGCAAATTTTAATATAATCGACTGGCACGCAATTTCGACTGGATTAGAAAATCGAAGTGATTGGCTTCTATGGTCAGAAAGTGATTTTACTTGGCCAGAAGACGGTAAAATACCGGTTGATAAAATTCCTGCGATGGCTCGACGTCGAATGAGTTCATTGAGTAAATTAGCGGTTCAAACTGCCTTAACGCTCTCTGAACATAATTCGATAGATTATTTGGTTTTTGCAAGCCGTCATGGTGAATTAACCAGAACCACGACATTACTTGAAGATATTTTAAAAGGAGAAGATGCCTCTCCAATGGCGTTCTCTCAATCGGTTCATAATACGGCCTCTGGTTTATTTACGATCAGTGCCAAAAAACCAATTCCGGTGACCTCTATTGCCGCCGGAGAAAATACCTTTCACTCGGCATTAGTTGAAGCCGCTGCCTATCTTTATGAAAATCCAGACCATAATGTATTAGTGGTGGATTTTGATGAACCGACGTCTTCCCATTATAAAGAATTTGAAACTGACACTTATCAAGGCTACGCATTAGGGTTGATATTAAGCAGTGGACAAGATATTTCGATTGCATGGAACAATAAACCATCAATCAGTTCTTCATCCTTGCCTCATGGGTTGCAATGTATTGCTAACTTAGTAGGATCAAAGGATAAGTGGAATGTTGATAGCAAATCAACTCAATGGACATGGACGCGTATTAAGTAGAATGACAGTACTCTCACGAATAGATAAATATTGGCGAATTATAGCGACGGGAATTTGTTTTTCGTTGTTTGGTATTGGCGCTCTTTGTTTAACTTTTGTGATATTTCCGACACTGACGTTTACGGCTAAAAACGCCAAACAACGTGAAATACGTGTGCAGTTGATCATTCAACGTAGCTTTCTTCTTTTTTGTAAAACGATGCATTATAGCCGAGCCATTAAATACCAATTTGATGGCGCTGAATTGTTACGAGAAGACCGTAATTGTTTAATTGTCGCAAATCATCCTAGCTTAATTGATTATGTTTTAATTGCTTCACAATTACCACAGTGTGACTGTATTGTTAAAGCGGCTTTATGGCATAATCCCTTTATACGTGGGATTGTGAGGGCCGCTGGCTACATTCCAAATCGTGAACCCGAAGTGTTTTTAGATGATTGTTCAGAAAAACTCAATTCAGGAAATATTTTACTCGTCTTTCCTGAAGGGACAAGAACAACGCCTGGCGTTCAATCAAAATTACAGCGAGGTGCTGCTCAAATAGCAGTACGTAGTGAAAGTGATGTTCGAATTGTACATATTAGTGTGGCACCAAGCTTTTTGACGAAAGAAGCAAAATGGTATGAAGTCCCTGATGTGCGTCCATTCTTTCATGTCCAAGTAAAAGAGAAGGTTACGATCGCCTCTTTTATTGAAGAAGCTGATTCATTGCCATCAGCCGCTCGAAATTTTAATCGATTTTTAGATACAGCTTTGTATCCAATAAATGAATTTAACTCATCAAACGAAAAAAAGTAGGTCATTGATGGAAGCATTACACAACGAACTTAAATTATTAATCATTGAAGCATTAAATCTAGAAGATATTTCAGTGGATGATATTGAAACAGAAGCCCCTTTGTTTGGCGATGGCTTAGGTCTAGATTCAATTGATGCGTTAGAATTGGGGTTAGCTATTAAGAAAAAATACAACTTAGTGTTAGATGCTGATGATACCAATACACGTGAACATTTTGCATCAGTGGCTAATTTAGCGGCTTACATTACTGAAAATAAGGCGTAGAAACTAAAATGACTGATGTGAATAAAGAACAAGTATTAGAGCAAGTGACGTCTGCGCTGGTTGAGTTATTTGAAATTGATGCCGCTGACATTACGTTGGATGCTAAATTATATACCGATCTGGACTTAGACAGCATTGATGCGGTTGATTTGGTTGTCCACTTGCAAAAAGTGACAGGCAAAAAGATTAAACCAGAAGAATTTAAAGAAGTTCGTACTGTCGAAGACGTTGTTAATTCAGTCGCTGCACTTTTAAAATAATGCGTTGGCTGACGGTATTGTCAGCCATTGCACTGCTTGCCTATCCGCTAGCGGTTTACTACGGTCTTCACTTTGGTGGAATTACGACAGTAGCAGGCGTGCTAGCGGTATTGTTTTTAGTGCGAATGGTTGGTGGAAAACAAGTTCCGATTAAAGAGCTAAAATACATAGCGATGATCAGTGGGGCTGCAGGGATAATACTTGCGGGTTTAGGCTGGATATTTCGATCTGAAGGGTGGTTTACTTTTTATCCTGTGATAGTCAATGTCGTCATGTTTTGTGTCTTCTTTTGGACTTTATTTCAACCTCAAAGCATGATTGAACGTTTTGCTCGTCTTCAAGAGCCTGAGCTACCACCAAGCGGTATTGAATACACAAGAACAGTGACGAAAGTTTGGTGTGTATTTTTTGTTATTAACGGCTCTATTTCTCTCACAACTTGTTTTTTAGAGATGAAAGTGTGGATGCTGTATAACGGCTTTATTAGTTATTTGCTTATTGGAACATTATTTGTGAGTGAGTGGTTAATTCGCCAATGGATAAAGAGAAAAGAAGCATGACCTACACATCACTTTCTCATCTGACATTACAATCTAATGCCTCTCATTCCGTGTGTTTCGATGAACAACATAACGTTACTGGTTATAAAAAGTTTCAACAAGACGTTCAAATTTTCAGTGCGTATTTAAGTGATAAACCTCAGAGAAAATGGGCGCTGTGTTTTGAAAATAGCTATGCTTTTTCTGTGGCGTTTATGGCATTGGCTCATGCGGGTAAGCATCTTATTTTACCGGGAAATCATCAGCCCGCGGCCTTGGCTGAGTTGGCTCAACATTTTGATGCATTATTGCATGATGACATTATTGAAACGATGCCTTGTGAGATCCATATTAACTACAATGCGGTAGATTTATCGATTCAACATACGGAAAAACTATCTCCTCTTTCTTTGTGTGATATCCCGTTAACGCTGTTTACATCGGGCTCAACCGATACCCCTAAACCCATTAATAAGACCCTGCAATTATTGGATAACGAAATACAACAATTAGAATTGTTGTGGGGTGAAAAAGTCAAAGACTCAGAATGTTATAGCACCGTTTCTCATCAACATATTTATGGCTTATTGTTCCGAGTACTGTGGCCATTGTGTTCAGGACGCGCGTTTAGCCAAACAAATTTCATTTATCCTGAGCAAATTTTATCTCATCACTCATCACATCCAAAGACCTTGGTTTGTAGTCCCGCATTATTAAAACGTCTTATTGACCATGAAGGCTATAATGAGTATCAGGTGGTATTTTCTTCGGGTGGCCCATTAGCGATTGAAGGCGCGGATCAAAGTGAGGCTAAATTATCATCACGACCATTTGAAGTATATGGCAGTACAGAAACGGGTGGGGTGGGTTATCGCCAGCAAACCGAACCCCGTTCATTGTGGACGTTTTTTCCGTCTCATCAAGCGCGCTTGAATATTGAGCATTGTTTGGAATTATTGTCTCCGTTCATTGATGACGCACTATGGTACCCAACGAGCGATTATTGTGATTTGCTTGAAAATGGTCAATTTATGTTGAAAGGCCGAGTTGATCGAGTCATTAAAATTGAAGAAAAGCGTCTTTCATTAACGGAAGTTGAGAAACGTTTAACACAATTAATATGGATAGATGACGCCGCCGTTATTCCGATGGAAGAAGAAAAACGCACTGTTTTAGGTGCTGTTATTGTGCTTTCTGACGCTGGGAACGAATTAATGCAACAGGGGTCAAAAGGGAAGTTTTGGCTCAAATTACGCTCTGAACTGAGAGAATGGTTAGAACCAGTAGGGATCCCTAGACGATTCAGAGCGGTAGATGAAGTTCCATTAAATAGCCAAGGTAAGCGCCAAATGCGTGATTTACAGCAGCTGTTTAATGACATTAATGATTAAAAGAAGTACTCATGACAAAACGTAAGCCGACAATTCTGTCCACCGAAGTCGTCATTCAAGATGATGCGCATTCAAGTGTCGTTATTACGATGAAAATAGACGCTGATATTTTGGATTTTACTGGGCACTTCCCTGGTCATCCCTTATTACCAGGGGTGACTCAGGTTGATTGGGCCGTTTATTATGGTCAAGTGTATTTGAACGCGAATTCCGTGTTTAAAGGGATGGAAGTACTCAAATTTCAAGAACCAATTTTACCCAATACAGAAGTAATATTGGATCTAAAGTGGGTGAAAGAAACAGAAAAACTGTATTTTTCATTTACATCACATCAGAGTGATAGCATCCATAAACATTCTTCTGGCCGAATTCTATTAGGGCAATAAAAATGACTACTTTCCGTCCTTGTTTTTTAATTCCGTGTTACAACCATGGTGAAACGGTCCCAAAGGTTGTTGATGCACTGAGTTCATTCAATTATCCAATTTTAATTATTGATGATGGAAGCGAAAGCGAAACCAAGAAAATTTTAATGAAAGTAGCAGAAGACAATGCTTCTGTAACCTTGATTACATTAGGTAAAAATCAAGGAAAAGGCGGAGCCGTTATCGCGGGTATTGAAGCTGCTTATCAACAAAGCTTCAGTCATACCATTCAAATTGATGCCGATGGTCAGCATGACTTGGCCGCATTACCTCAATTGATTACAGAATCTCAGCGGCACCCAACGGCATTGATTTCAGGGCAACCTGTTTATGATGAGTCCGTTCCTAAATCTCGTTTATATGGCCGTTATGTCACTCATGTTTGGGTATGGATAGAAACGCTGTCTTTCTCTATCAAAGACAGTATGTGCGGCTTTCGTTCGTATCCAGTAGGTCCAACCATTAATGTTCTCGAACGAACGGTTATCGGTCGTCGCATGGATTTTGATACTGAAATCATGGTACGAATGTACTGGAATGATACTGATATTCGTTTCATTAATACTCGGGTTATTTATCCTGAAAATGGGATTTCTCACTTTGATGCACTGTGGGATAACGTAAACATTAGCTGGATGCATACCAAACTGTTTTTTGGCATGTTGCCACGTATCCCTTCATTACTAAAACGTAAACCGGTTCAAAGCGACCATTGGTCTGCTCATGCAGAGCGTGGCACCATTCTCGGAATGCAGTTGTTGTTGTGGGTTTATTCTACTTTTGGTCGCGGTGTTTTCTCATTATTTCTAAAACCGGTTATGGCGTATTACTACTTGCGTGGTGGTCCTGTAAAACAAGCCTCTGATGATTATATTCAGCAAGTTGAAGCGTATGCAAGAGTGAAAGGGATCGTGTTATCTGAAAAATTATCTCCTTATCGTCATCTTATTTCCTTTGGTGAGACGATGTTAGATAAGCTTGCGGCGTGGCGCGGAGACTTTTCAGATAAAAATTTAACGGTTCATGGAGTAGAGCATTACGAAGAATTATTTAACAGAGAAAAAGGCATTGTTATGCTTGGATCTCATTTAGGTAATTTAGAATTATGTCGTGCACTCAGTCGTCGACACAAGGATCTTAAAATTAATGCGTTGGTTTTCACTGAACATGCCGAACGTTTTAATGCCGTAATGAAAGCCGTTAACCCTCAATCTGAAGTCAACGTGATTCAAGTGGGTAAAATGGGGCCAGACACCGCTATTTTACTGCAACAAAAAATTGATGCCGGTGAATGGATAGTGATTGTGGGTGACAGAACGTCGGTCACAAAAGAAGATCGTGTTATTTGGGCGGATTTCTTAGGCAAACCAGCCCCCTTTCCTCAAGGGCCATTTATGTTGGCCTCTATTTTAAAACAACCCGTTTATTTAATGTTTGGATTACGTGACGATACACAAAAAGAACCTCGTTTTGATGTGTATTTTGAACCGTTTTCAGAACAAATTATATTACCTCGTGGACAACGAGAAGAGGCTTTACAGGAAGTCGTGCAAAACTATGCTCGACGTTTAGAGCATTTCACACTGAAAGCACCATCGCAATGGTATAACTTTTTTAATTTTTGGCAGCTAACTGGAAAGAAAGATGACAACTAATTCAATTACATTTGGTAAAGGACGTCTGACGATTGAAGACGTTGTTGAGATCGCAAATGGTGCTGATGCACAACTTAATAATTCCGATGCATTCACTGCCAAAATTGATCGTGGTGTAGAATTTTTAGAACGTCTTTTACGAGAAGAAGGCGTTATTTATGGCGTAACAACAGGGTATGGGGATTCTTGTACTGTTGCTATTCCAATGGATTTAGTAGATGAACTGCCACTGCATTTAACTCGTTTTCATGGTTGTGGCTTGGGCGAGAACCTTGACGAACAACAATCCCGTGCAGTATTAGCGACACGTTTGTGTTCATTATCTCAGGGTGTATCCGGCGTAACTCACGATCTATTAAACCAAATTGTGACGCTAATTAATCACGGTATTTCACCTCGTATCCCTCAAGAAGGATCGGTGGGTGCAAGCGGTGACTTAACGCCATTATCTTATCTTGCGGCTACTTTAATCGGTGAACGTGAAGTTATTTATAAAGGCGAAATCCGTCCAACGGCAGACGTGTTTAAAGCGTTGAATATTACGCCAATTAAGCTAAAGCCAAAAGAAGGTTTAGCATTAATGAATGGTACGTCAGTAATGACAGCACTTGCTTGTTTAGCTTACAAACGTGCTGAATATTTAGCGCAAATGGCGACTAAAATTACCGCCATGGTGTCTGTGGGTATGCAAGGTAATGACTTCCATTTTGATGAAGCGTTATTTGCGGTTAAACCGCATCCAGGTCAGCAACAAATTGCGGCATGGTTACGTTCTGATTTGCATAATGAAACACCACCAAGAAACAGTGATCGTCTGCAAGATCGCTATTCACTGCGTTGTGCTCCTCATGTTATTGGTGTACTTCAAGATAGCCTGCCTTTCTTACGTCAAATGATTGAGAATGAGTTAAACAGTGCCAATGATAATCCAATTATCGATGGTGATAATGAACGCGTTCTGCATGGTGGACACTTTTACGGCGGTCATATCGCAATGGCGATGGACATGCTAAAAACAGCGGTGGCAAACATTGCTGATCTACTGGATCGCCAAATGGCGCAGTTAATGGACTATAAGTTCAATAACGGCTTACCATTTAACTTAACGGGTGCAACAGGCGCGCGTAAACCGATTAACCACGGGTTTAAAGCCGTACAAATCGGCATTTCAGCGTGGACAGCAGAAGCGCTTAAGGGCACGATGCCTGCGAGTGTATTCTCACGTTCAACTGAATGTCATAACCAAGATAAAGTAAGCATGGGCACCATTGCATCACGCGATTGTTTACGTGTTCTACAGCTGACAGAACAAGTGACCTCAGCGTCATTACTTGCCGCAACTCAAGCATTAGTCTTACGTGAAAGACAAGGTGAATTGAGTGATAAAGAACTGAGCGTTGAGTTAAAAACCATGCGTGATGCGGTATTGTCTGAGTTTGAATTTGTGAATGAAGATCGACCGTTAGAGCATGACTTACGTAACTTTATCGAAAAAATTCAACAACAACATTGGACACTTTATTAATGTCAAACCCTGTGATTAACACGGATGGATCACCAACGTTGAACGTATTGAGTTCAGAGGTGTTGATCACAACGGCTTTTCAAGATGCAGACCCGATGGGCATCATCTACCATGGAAACTATTTTCGATTTTTTGAGACGGCACGTCATGAACTGTTGAAAAAAATTGGTTATAGCTACAATGATATGGTTGAGTCAGGTTATGTCTGGCCAATCATTGATGTCGGTGTTCGTTATGTAAAATCAATTCGTTATGATCATACCATTCGAGTTGTTGCCACATTAACGGAATGGGAAAATCGAATGCGTGTGAATTATGTTATTTACGATGCCGAATCAGGGGTGCGTATGACAAAAGGACACACGATGCAAGTAGCTGTCAGTATTGAAAGCGATGAGATGTGTTTTGTTTCACCTCATGTATTTACCGATAAAGTAGAGGCTTACCATAATGGGTAACAGAGTGAATAGAAAAACAGCTTGGATAGCGGCATTTTTTTTATTATTTAGTGTGAATAGCTTTGCATTTAGTGTCGATGATTTACAGCAACAATTATCCCAATCAACACTGGTTCGTGGTGAGTTTAGTCAAGTCAGAACCATGCAGATGTTTAACCACCCTTTAAGTACGTCTGGCACTTTTTTGCTAGAACATGATAAAGGGTTACTTTGGCAACAAAACACACCATTTCCAATTTATTTAACGCTAACAAAGAATAAGTTACGCCAATCGATTAATGGGGAATCTCAGGTTATGAATGATTCTGAAAACCCAATGGCGTTTTATTTTACTCGTTTATTTCTGTCCTTATTCAAAGGTGACACTAAAGCGATTCAAGAAAATTTCACCATGACATTAACAGGCTCAAAAGAAGGGTGGATTTTATTGTTAACCCCGAAATCTGCACCGATTAACAGTGTGTTTGAAACGATTAAAATTGAAGGCGGTGTGTATTTGAATCGTGTTGTTTTAAGAGAAGTCCGTGGTGACGTTACTGAGATGATATTTTCAAACCAATCATCAACACCTAGTGTATTAACAGAAGAAGAGTTACGTGCCTTTACTTTCTAATTGTATGAAATCGGCCTTAATGAAACCACGACAACTTGCTGTCGGTTGGTTATTGGTATTGAGTGTGATTACAGGGTTGTTTGGTTATCAATGGTACTCAAAAGGTGCCTTTCCTATTGAAACTAATATCCTGGCGCTTCTGCCTGATAATCAACAAGATAAGGTGGCTCAGCAGGCTTTTGATAGCATTGCAGACACCATGAGCGACAAAGTGGTGTTTGTTGTTAACCAAACCAAGAATAATGATAAACAACTGTTTGACGCAGTGGATCAGTTTTCTCATCAACTTTCAGACTTACCTTTGTTTGATTCTGTTACGGCTACCATTAGTGAAAATCAACAACAAGCGTGGGGGAAATATTACTTTCCTGCTCGTGCTCAGTTGTTAACGGAAAAGCAAAAAGAGCAGTTAACAACGGCACCAGATCAACAAGTCCAAAAGGTATTACAAGCACTGTACAATCCATTTTCTGGAGTCACGGGTGCCGAGCTAGAAAATGATCCTTTTTTATTATTTCGAGATTTCTTATCAGGGTTAACTCAGAGTTCGGGTCATTTTCAAATCGAAAATGGGTATTTGACGGTTAAATCTGATCAAGCAAAGTACGTGGTGATCACCGCTGATCTTGCTGGATCTTCTTACCAGTTGTCATTACAACAACAATTGCCGCAGCTTGTCGAGTTAGAGCAAACTATTCAACAGGCTTTTTCAGTAGAGATACAACATACTGGTGTTATTTTTTATGCTGCTCATGGCACTGAAAGTGCTAAAAGCGAAATAAGTACCATTGGTCTTGGCTCTTTGATTGGTATTCTTGTTTTAATTCTATTGGTTTATCGCAGTACGTTACCACTCACTTTGGCTTTATTGTCTATCTCGACAGGTCTGTTTTGTGCGTATGTTTTGACGATTTGGCTCTTTGGTTCCATTCATTTATTCAGTTTAGTGTTTGGTGCAAGTCTGATTGGAGTATCCATTGATTATGCTTTTCATTTTTTAACGGATCGCTTAAATGCGGGTAATAAATGGAATTCAACGAAAGGAATACAGCAACTTTTTCCTGCAATAACGCTTGGCTTGATTACGAGCTTAGTGGGTTATTTGGGGATGCTTGTTGCACCATTTCCCGGTTTACAACAGTTATCACTATTTTCTGCGATTGGATTAACTGCGGCGTATTTCACCGTCGTGTGTTGGTATCCGTTATTGGCCACGAAGCCAAATAAATACCAAGTTATTCCTGCTCAACGCGCATTGGGTCAATGGTTATTGGTATGGCGTCAGCCGTTAATCAGAATCGTTCTTCCTTTGAGTTTGTTGGTGGCTTCTGGCTTTGGTGTATATAAAGCACAATACGACGATGATATTCGACAACTGCAAGCATTGCCTCAAGTGCTTCAGCAGCAAGAAAGAGAGATAAAAGCCATCACGGGTGTTGGTGGATCTCAACAATTACTCTTGGTTCGAGCGGATACAGAAGAAGAGTTATTACAGAAGTTAGAATCGGTTTCTAACCAACTTGAACAGAAAGAAAATTTTGGTGGTTTTCAAACGATAAGCCGTTATGTTCCATCAAAAAAAACACAGCGTGAGAATTATCAGCGAGTAAAAGCATTATATGCACAGCAAGCGGATAACTATCACACTGTGATACAGCAAAAAGTGCCCTTGTTATTTTCTCAACCATTTACACCATTAACGATTGACGGTTTTCTCGCATCGCCTATTTCTGATTCGGTGGGTTTTTTATGGCTTGGTAAGATAGACAATGTGGTGGCCTCGGTGATCACGTTTAATAAAGCGGTCGATAGCCAAGAGTTACACGCGTTTGCTGAGAAGCAAAATATAACGTACTTGAATAAAGCGGAAGAAATTTCGACGTTGTTTGGGCAATATCGTGAACGCATTACTGAATTGTTATTAATAGCCTACGGAGCCATCTTTTTATTACTGTTGCCTCGATATGGTTTAAAGCAAGGATTCTTAATTGTGTTACCCCCCTTTATCGCTGGGTGTGCAGGGCTCGCTGTGACGGTATTTACGGGAGTGCCATTGAATTTATTTAACTTACTCGCATTAATGTTGATCTTAGGGATAGGTATAGACTACACCTTATTTTTTGCTGAGCAGAACAAACAAGAAGACGACTCACATACTGAAAGTACTCTGTTGGCAATTTCGTTATCGGCGTTAACCACCATCCTTTCTTTTGGGTTGTTGGCGTTAAGTGAAACTCAAGCGATACACAGTTTTGGTATTACGGTACTGACGGGTATCATCGTGGCTTGGTTATTGGCCCCCTTGAGCCAAAATATGAACCCACACAATAAAGTTCGATAGGACAGAGTGAATGAAAAGAATATCGCTACGATTAATACACTCTATTATTTTTATAGTGTCATTAAGCTTACTGGGTTGTGCCTCTGCACCGATCAAAAAAGCCAATCAAGTTGAAGTATCTCCAGAGCAATTTGTGACTTTACCTCAACCAAATCAATATGGGTCGGATATATCGTTAAGCCAGTTAATTTCAGTAAATTGGCATGGTGGTAAGCAACAATTACCTGTGCAGCTGCAATTAACAGGTAATAAACTTGTGTTAGCTGGATTTGCCTCGTGGGGCTCTCGTATCCTTAGTTTGGATTACGATGGACAGACATTGAATACTTACGTTATGGCCGGGTTGTCAGAGACACTGCCACCGCCAGAGCAAGTTTTATTTAATGTCATGATCACATTGTGGCCGGCAGAGGCTTGGAAAGCATCGTTAGATTCTATTGGTTGGAGTCTGCAAGACATCGGAAACCAACGCGTATTATCAAACGATTTTGGTAAGACGATTCTTATTATTGATTACTCTTCTATTGAAGATAAATTAAGTGGCGATATTATTTTAACGAGCCCGCATCTGGGGTATGTTATTACAATCAAAACGTTTGCAAACGCTCAGTCTGTCATGACTAAAAAGAAGAATGGATAAAAGTAAGATGAGTGATTTTCCTGTATATATTCATGCTTGTGGTTCGCATTCAGCATTAGGCAAAGAGAGCAATGATATTCATCAGGCTCTCAATGGTAATCAAGGGTCTTCGATGATGCTTGAAGATGGATGGCTTAATGATGGCAAGAAAACCGTGGTGGGGAAGGCTGAAGGTGAACTCCCTAGCATTCCCGCTCATTTGTCCTTATTTGATACTCGAAATAACCAGTTAGTTTTATCCGCATTGCAGCAAATAGAACCTCAAATTAAAGAAGCGAAAGCCAAGTACGGATCGGATCGAATTGCCGTTATTGTTGGGACAAGTACATCGGGTATTTCTGATGGCGAAGCTGCATTAAGTGAAAAGCTAAATTCCGGTATTTTTCCTGATGATTACCATTATCGTAAACAAGAGTTAGGAAACCCGGCTGAATTTGTGGCGACGTATTTAGAGTTGTCAGGACCGACGTATGCTATTTCAACGGCATGCTCTTCAAGTGGTCGAGTTTTCTTATCAGCAAAGCGATTATTGAAATCAGGGTTTGTTGATGCGGTTATTGTGGGCGGAACGGATTCTCTGTGTAAATTAACATTGAATGGTTTTAATAGCCTAGAAGCCTTATCTAATGAACACTGCTTGCCATTTAGCCCTAATCGAAAAGGCATTAATATTGGCGAAGCGAGTGCTTACATGTTGTTAAGCGCAGAGCAAAAAGACTCCAATGATCCTATTGCCTTACTTGGCGCAGGAGACAGCTCAGATGCACATCATATTTCAGCGCCGCACCCTGAAGGGAAAGGGGCGATTGAATCGATGCAAAAAGCATTACATGATGCCGGTCTTCACGCATCAGATATTGGGTATATCAACGCGCATGGTACGGCAACACCATTGAATGATGCCATGGAATCGAAAGCCGTAAATGCGGTGTTTGGTTCTCATACGCCGATAAGCTCAACCAAACCATTTACTGGGCATACATTAGGGGCGGCAGGTATTATAGAGGCTGCGATTTGTTGGCACATCTTAAAATACGACTTACCGTTACCAAGACAAATCAATGATAATCAAAAAGATGAAACGTTAGCGGATATAAAGTTAGTGACTGACCAACGATTAGAAAAACCAGCGATTATCAGTAATTCATTTGCATTTGGTGGCAACAACATCAGCTTAATTTTTGGGTACCAGTCATGAGACATATTCCAGCGTTAATCGATCTTCTTCCTCATGAAACGCCGTTAGCGTTAGTGGATGAATTGATCGAAGTCAGTGAGTTATCGATTCATTGCCAAGTCACCATTAATGAAAATAATGTCTTTTTTAACCATGAGACTCACACGATTCCAGCTTGGGTTGGGATTGAGTTTATGGCCCAAAGTGTGGCTGGTTGGTCTGGATACCACGCTTGGAAAAAAGGCAATAAGTCCCCGATAGGATTTTTACTTGGTAGCCGTAAGTATCAAGCAGAATGCAGTGAATTTAAGCAAGGCGACACACTCGACATTTTTGCGGAACAAATATTAGAGAATAATGGCATGGCCGTGTTCAGTTGTTATATTAAACATAACGGTCAGCAATTGGCATCGAGCCAATTAAATGTATTTGTACCGACAGAAGATAAATTAGAAGAGCTCTTAGCGCCAAAGCAGTAGTAGAGGAAATCATGATAAGACAAGTATTAGTGACCGGAGCAAGTAAAGGTATTGGTCGCGCAATTTCAGAGCAGTTAGCAAAAGATGGTTTTCATGTGGTGGTTCACTATATGAGTGACAAAGCAGGCGCAGAGAAAACAATCGAGACGATTGAAGCGAATGGCGGTTCAGGCCGTTTAATTCAGTTTGATATTAGTGATCGTGTTCAGTGTCGACTCATGCTTGAACACGATATCGAAGTGAATGGTGCGTATTACGGTGTCGTAAGTAATGCGGGCATTACTCGCGATACGGCTTTTCCTGCAATGACAGAGGGAGAGTGGGACAGCGTTATTCACACTAACTTAGACAGCTTTTATAATGTACTTCACCCTTGTGTTATGCCAATGGTGAGAACACGTAAAGGCGGTCGTATCGTTACGTTAGCGTCAGTCTCAGGCATTGTTGGTAATCGTGGGCAAACCAATTACAGTGCGGCTAAAGCGGGTGTGATTGGTGCAACCAAATCATTAGCACTTGAGTTAGCAAAACGAAAAATCACGGTAAATTGTGTGGCTCCAGGGCTTATCGATACAGGAATGGTCGATGAACATGTAAAAGAACACGCCTTACCACAAGTTCCATTACGTCGTATGGGTGAACCTGAAGAGGTTGCCGGTCTAGTGAGTTATTTGATGTCGGATGTCGCGGGTTATGTTACTCGCCAAGTCATTTCAATTAATGGTGGTTTAGTATGAGTCGTCGTGTTGTTGTAACCGGAATGTCAGGGGTAACTGCACTTGGCAGTGATTGGAATACGGTAGGCGAAAATCTTCGTAAGTGTGAAAATGCGACCCAATATATGCCGAGTTTTGAAATCTATGATGGTTTGAATACAAAGCTTGCAGCCCCAATTGATAACTTTACACTGCCAGCACATTATACTCGCAAAAAAATCCGTTCAATGGGGCGAGTGTCTTTGTTGTCGACGGTGGCATCAGAGCAAGCACTAGAACAAAGTGGATTGATTGGTAATGATGTATTAACGAATGGTCAAACGGGTATTGCGTTTGGTTCATCAACGGGATCTACGGATGCGGTGGGTGCATTCGGTATTATGTTGAGTGAGAAAAGTACCAAAGCAATTACCGCGACAACTTACGTAAAAATGATGTCACATACCGCAGCGGTAAATGTGGGGTTATTTTTTGGATTACGTGGTCGTGTTATTCCAACCAGTAGTGCATGTACTTCTGGAAGCCAAGCGATTGGTTACGCTTACGAATCAATAAAACACGGTTATCAAACGGCGATGGTTGCTGGTGGTGCAGAAGAGCTTTGTCCTACAGAGTCAGCGGTGTTTGATACTTTATTTGCGACCAGTTTAAAAAATGATGCCCCTAAGACTTCGCCAAGTCCATACGATAAAGATCGTGATGGGTTGGTTATTGGTGAAGGTGCAGGGTCATTAGTGCTTGAAGAGTATGAGCATGCAAAAGCACGTGGCGCGACCATTTATGCTGAGTTGGTTGGTTTTGCAAGTAATTGTGATGCGGCACATGTAACACAGCCTCAAATGGAAACCATGCAGCTGTGTATGGAGATGTCTTTAAAGGACGCAAATCTATCACCTGATAGTATTGGCTATGTGTCAGCTCACGGTACGGCCACAGAACGCGGTGATATCGCGGAAAGTCTGGCAACAGAGAATGTGTTTGGCTCATCAATGCCGATTAGTTCATTGAAGTCTTATTTTGGTCATACACTAGGGGCTTGTGGGGCAATTGAAGCGTGGTTATCTATTGAGATGATGCGAAACAATTGGTTTAGCCCAACGTTAAATTTACATAATATTGATGAGCGTTGCGGTAAGCTGGATTATATTACCGGAACCGGGCGAGAGATTGATTGTCAGTACATCATGAGTAATAACTTTGCTTTTGGTGGCATTAATACGTCATTAATATTTAAACGTTGGAATGAAGAATAA
>SAMEA5043647__coassemble_360_pt1 | contig 26125 bp, 22 predicted proteins | sample SAMEA5043647__metabat2_low_PE_001 | metagenome-assembled genome bin SAMEA5043647 (sample SAMEA5043647) | Gadus morhua | reverse complement strand
GCGAATGGATCATTTTGCGGGGTTGGCTGAATACCTCTCAAGTAACGGATTTCATGTTATTCGTTATGATTCTCTTCATCATGTTGGGTTGAGTAGCGGTGACATTAACGAATTTTCAATGTCGATTGGTAAAGACAGCTTGCTAACAGTAATAGACTGGCTTAAAGGACGTAATATTGAAAAGTTAGGTCTTATTGCTGCCAGTTTATCTGCTCGAATTGCTTATGAAATAGCAAATGAAATTGACTTGTCTTTTCTGGTGACGGCTGTGGGTGTTGTAAATCTTCGTGATACGTTGGAGAGAGCTCTAAAATACGATTATCTGCAATTGCCAATTGAAAAACTACCAGAAGATCTTGATTTTGAAGGGCATAATTTAGGGTCAGAAGTTTTCGTTACGGATTGCTTTAAGCACAAGTGGGACACGTTAGACTCGACGATAAATAAAATGAAAAATTTGGATGTTCCATTTATTGCCTTTACTGCTAATGATGATAATTGGGTCAAGCAAAGTGAAGTTTTGGATCTGCTTATTAGCCTTAATTCCGAGAAATGTAAACTCTATTCTTTAATTGGTAGTTCTCATGATTTAGGTGAAAATTTAGTGGTATTACGAAATTTTTATCAATCAGTAACTAAAGCGGCCATCGCTTTAGACAATGACTCGTTGGATCTTGATGTCAATATGACAGAGCCACGATTCGAAGACATAACGAGCGTGACTGTAAAAGAGCGTCGATTAAAAAATCAAATTGAAAATGAGTCTCTAGAATTGGTGTAATTATCATAGCTAAATAAACCATTATATAAAAGTAAAGGAAGATATTATGAAGTTCGGAAATATTTGTTTTTCATACCAACCACCAGGCGAAAGCCACAAGCAAGTGATGGATCGTTTTGTTCGACTCGGTGTTGCATCCGAAGAACTTGGTTTTGATACTTATTGGATTCTTGAGCACCATTTTACTGAATTTGGTCTTACCGGTAATCTGTTTGTTGCCGCTGCTAATTTGCTTGGCCGAACAAAAACGCTGAATGTTGGAACAATGGGGGTTGTAATACCAACGGCTCACCCTGTTCGACAAGCTGAAGATGTTTTGTTACTTGATCAAATGTCCAAGGGGCGTTTTAATTTTGGTGTTGTTCGAGGTTTATACCATAAAGATTTCCGAGTGTTTGGCGTCAATATGGAAGATTCACGCGAAATAACGCAACATTTTCATCAGATGATAACGGCGAGTTTGAAATCTGGGATGATAAGTTCAAATAATGAACATATTGAGTTTCCTGATGTTGATATTTACCCCAAAGGGTACTCCAAAGAAGTGGCAACGTGCATGACGGCTGAATCTGCCAGTACAACCGAGTGGTTAGCTAAGCAAGGGTTACCCATGGTGTTAAGCTGGATTATTGGAACCAATGAAAAAAAAGCTCAAATGGAACTTTATAATGAAATTGCGACAGAATATGGACACGATATAGCGACTATTGACCATTCGATGACATTTATTTGCTCAGTTGATCATGATGGGGATAAAGCTCGTGAAGTGTGTCGATCATTCCTCGCTAATTGGTATGACTCTTATGTCAATGCGACGAACATATTTAAAGATAGCAATCAAACTCGTGGCTACGATTATCACAAGGGTCAGTGGCGAGACTTTGTTTTACAAGGTCATACTAATACAAATAGACGTGTTGATTATAGTCATGAAATTAATCCGGTAGGTACGCCTGAAGAATGTATCGAAATAATTCAACGAGACATTGATGCTACGGGTATTACAAATATTACCTGTGGCTTTGAAGCAAATGGCAGCGAAGATGAAATTGTCGCTTCTATGGATCGTTTTATGACGCAAGTTGCCCCTTTTCTGAAAGACCCTAAGTAACGATACGTACTTAAATTTAATATAGTAAGGAATACATTATGAAATTTGGATTATTCTTCCTCAATTTTCAATCTAATGGATCTACTTCAGAAGAAACACTCGATAATATGATCAATACGATCGCTCTCGTTGATTCTTATGATTATCATTTTGATACTGTTTTTATTAATGAACACCACTTTTCTCTTAATGGTATCGTTGGTGCCCCTATTACGGCGGCTGGGTTTTTACTCGGGTTAACAAATAAACTGCACATTGGTTCTTTAAACCAAGTGATTACTACTCATCATCCCGTACGTGTAGCAGAAGAATCGAGTTTATTAGATCAGATGTCTGAAGGCCGTTTTATTCTTGGTTTGAGTGACAGTGAAAATGACTTTGAAATGATCTTCTTCAAGCGTGACTTAGCCTCTAGACAGCAACAATTTGAAGCCTGTTATGAGATTATAAATGAGGCATTAACGACGGGTTATTGCCATCCTCAGAATGATTTTTATGACTTTCCGAAGGTGTCGATAAATCCCCACTGTTTTAGTGAGAATGGACCTAAACAATACGTGGTTGCAACCAGTAAAGAAGTGGTTTCATGGGCTGCTAAAAAAGCATTGCCTTTAACGTTTAAGTGGGAAGATAGCCTTGCTGTTAAAGAAAGTTATTCGGTACTTTATAATAAAACCGCAAAACAATATGGTATTGATGGTTCTAATATCGATCATCAGTTAACGCTGATTGTTAATTTAAATGAAAATGGTGATGTTGCTCGTGAAGAAGTAAAACAATATTTACATGATTATATTATTGAAACGTATCCAAATATTGATCATGAAGAAAAAATAAATACGATCATTAAAGAAAACGCAATTGGTACTTATAATGATTATTATGAATCAACGAAATTGGCAATTGAAAAAACAGGGGTAAAGACTATTTTACTCTCTTTTGAATCAATGTTAGATAAAGATAATGTTAAAAATGTTATTGATATGGTTAATCAAAAAATAGTTAAAAACCTTGCTTAAGAGTATATAAAAAGAATGACAGAATTAACTCTGCCATTCTTTTATACATATTTATTACTTCAATAGCTTAGGAGTCACATGAATAGTCAAGCAACGATTGAAAAAAATAAAATTATAGCAAGTTCAGAAATTGATGATCTTATATTTATGAGTACGCCACAAGAATGGACATCTGATGAGCAGAAAGAGATTCAAAATAAACTGGTTCGAGAGGCATTTCATTATCATTACAATAGAAATAAAGAGTATAGGGAATATTGTACAACTCAACATATGAGTGAAAATATTCATTCAATTGATGATATTCCAGTCTTTCCTACTTCTGTTTTTAAATATTTAAAACTGCATACCTTAGGTGAGGATGAAATTGAAAACTGGTATACGAGCAGTGGCACTAGTGGTCTTAAAAGTCATATTGCCCGCGATCGCCTTAGTATTGAACGTCTACTTGGTTCTGTTAATTTTGGAATGAAATATGTCGGTGATTGGTTTGAGCATCAAATGGAATTAGTTAACCTTGGCCCAGATCGTTTTAATACTAATAATGTTTGGTTTAAGTATGTGATGAGTCTGGTTGAGTTACTTTATCCCACTGAGTTTACCGTTAATGATGATGATATTGATTTTGAAAAAACCGTGCATCACTTATTTCGTATTTATAAGACAAAAAAAGATATGTGCTTAATTGGCCCTCCTTATTTTGTGTATCTCTTATGCAAATACATGAATGAGCATAATATTAAATTCGATGCTGGGAAGCGATTACATGTTATTACTGGTGGGGGGTGGAAGTCGAATCAAAATGAGTCTTTAAATCGTAATGATTTTAATCAAATGGTGATGGATACCTTTCAGTTAGATAATGTAAATCAAATTCGCGATACATTTAATCAAGTTGAGCTAAATACGTGTTTTTTTGAAGATGAATTTCAAAGAAAGCGAGTACCACCGTGGGTGTACGCTAGAGCGCTTGATCCTGAGACATTACAGCCTGTTACTGATGGTGAACCAGGGTTGTTGAGCTATATGGATGCATCATCAACTGGTTATCCTGCTTTTATTGTGACGGATGATATCGGTATTATTCGCCATATTAAAGTACCAGACCCATACCCAGGAACAACGATTGAAATAGTCAGAAGGCTAAATACCCGAGCTCAAAAAGGATGCGCTCTCTCTATGGCAAGTTTACTGAAATAGATAATGAGATAAGGATTATATATGCGAGTTAACTGCAAAGTATCAAAAATAGAATCAGTAAAAAACAATATATACAAAGTATACATAACACCAGAAAATGTTATTGATTTTAAAGCGGGTCAATATCTATTTATTGATTTAAATGATAAAAAACAACCATTCTCGATTGCAAATTGTCCAACAGAAAAAGGAGTGATTGAGTTACATATCGGTAGTTCTGATAAAAGTAGCTCATTAGATGCAATGGAATTTTTTGTAGATGCTTTAATTAAAAATAAGAATATCGAAATTGATGCACCTCACGGCGAAGCATGGTTACGTGATGACAGCAGTAAACCACTACTATTAATTGCGGGTGGTACAGGGCTTTCCTATATTAATAGTATCCTAAAAAATTGTTTGAATAGAGGATTCACTCAGCCAATTTACATTTATTGGGGAGTGAAAAATAGTGATTTTTTATATGCAGATAGTGAATTGGCGACATTATCAATACAGCATAGTAATTTGCACTATGTGCCAGTTGTTATTGAAGATAGTGAAGAGCGTTGGTTAGGAAAAAAAGGAACGGTTCTTTCTGCGGTAATGGGTGACTTTGCGGATCTAACATTATTTGATATTTATGTGTGTGGCCCGTTCATGATGGCTAAGGCAGTAAAAGAGCAATTGATATTAGAAAAAAATGCAAGGCCAGATCAAATGTTTGCTGATGCTTTTTCGTATATATAATTAAGAACTGAGTATGAAAATTAGAAGTCCGACTGCGTTATTCTACATAGTCGGATCCTACTATTAATATAACGGGTTCATTGCTCTTGTTAAGATCGCTTTTGATATACTTTGGCAGCGGTTATTTGCTCCAAGCTTTAGCTGTGAGTTTGCTAAGTGAAAGGTAACCGTTCGTTCAGAGCAACCTAATATTTTTGAAATTTCCCATCGACTTTTTCCTTCACAACTCCAAATTAAGCATTCTTTTTCTCGTTTTGTTAACTTTGTGTGTACCTGTTGATCTTCTTTAGTTATTCGCTGATTGCTATCTAGTAATTCAGGAAGAATTAAGGGAACGCTCATGCAGGCATTAAGAAAAAGGTTATCGATATACTTTTCTTTTTGAGAACTCGCAAAACTTATCATGCCAAACCCCCCATCCTTTGTATGAATAGGGAAACTGAATCCAGAATATAACCCTGATATTTTAGCTTCTTCAATCACATTTATTTGATTACTCATTTTTTTTTGTTTTTCAAAAATACTCCAATTAATAGGGGAGTGATGAGAAAAGCTATAGTCAACAATAGGGTCATCTTTAATAAGATTCGCTTCATCGTAATAGTTTCGCCAATATAATGGGTAGTTATCTAAAATTTTAATATCAGATTTGATCATGGTTTTTTGACTAATAATAGCTAATAAATAATACTCGCAATGGAGTATTTTGGTTAGTTCTTGTAGGCATAAACTCATGTCGTTGTTGGTTTGAGATAATCGAATTTTATTGATGATTTCAAGCGTTATGTTTATGTTGACTAGGTTCAAATCTGTGTCCTTTACTTGACGGTACAGCGGTGTTATTACCCATTAAGTGTTAATGTTGTATATAACATTAAATTAAATTATTAGAGAGAATAATTCGTCATAAATCCGATTTTGCTCACACATTAAAGATGATTCTGTGCTCTAAAAATAAGATTCATTCCTGTAATATTGTACAGGTTATAAGGAGTAAATTTGCCTGCTATAGTCAGTTAAAAGATTAAAGGGGGTCAGGATGACAATAATGATAAGAAAATCCGAGTTTACTACTATTCCTATGCATGAATACAATGGAATACTTAGTCTACGTTATCAAGTGTTTAAACAAAGATTACAATGGGACTTACTTTCAGAAAATGATCTTGAATCCGATCAATATGATAACTCTGAAGCGGCATATATATACGCTTGTGATGATGCTGAAAAGGTAAATGGATGCTGGCGTTTAATACCAACGACAGGTGATTATATGTTGAAAACAGTATTCCCTGAATTACTTGGTGATCAAGCTGCGCCAAACGATCCTAGCGTTGTGGAATTAAGTCGTTTTGCTGTTGGAAAACATAGTTCAAAAATGAATGAGTCAGCAAGCGAAATCACAATGAAGCTTTTTGAAGCGATCTATATACACGCAATAAGCCATGGAATTACTGAATATGTAACAGTTACATCGACAGCAATTGAGCGTTTTTTAAAGCGAATTAAAGTGCCTTGTCACCGTATTGGCGATGAACAAGTACATCTATTAGGTGAAACAAAATCGGTCGTTTTATCAATGCCGATTAATGAACAATTTAAAAAGGCTGTATTAATATAATAATAACGTAAGTTGGCATAACTATAAAAATAATTCTTTAGTAAATTATTGTGGTTAATAAATTGTGGCGATTTATTAGTTGTAATTCTCTAATAGTTTAGATAAAGAAAATAGAAGTAATATTTAACAGAATAATTTTAGATAAACAAAGAGATATTCTTTGTGTTTATTTCTATGATTATATTTTTGTTAATTGGGTAAAAATTATCGGATAAGTAATTAACTTATCCGATTTTTTATTTTAATGCATCGAGCGGTAGCCAAGTGACTTCTACACCTGCTTGTGAAAACATGTCTTGGCTGATCTGGATCTTCTCACCCCAACGAGATAAGAAATCTTCCGTTTGCTCTGGGCAATACACTTTTGAAATACCTGTTTGAATGATTTTTGCCGCACAGTTAGGGCAAGGGAAATGGGTTACCCAAATATCGCAATCTTCTAAATCACGCTTAGCGAATAAAATCGCATTCTCTTCTGCATGAAGTGTTTTTAAATACTTCAATTCGCGATCATCGGTATCAGCACTGTCTGATACGCCGTGAGGGTATCCGTTGAATCCGACAGACACAATGCGATTGTGCTTTGTTATGACAGCACCCACTTGCGTTGAGGGATCTTTACTCCAAGAGCCGACTAATTCAGCCATCTGGAAAAATCGTTTTGCCCATTTAGAAACCATAATTCAGCCCTTTGTCTCTGTATTTAACTAATATAAATTTATCTATATCATAAGCTTATAACACAGTTTGTGACTGTCAATAAGCGTAAAGCATCAATCGTTATTAATAACGCTCAATCTATCCGAAAACCGGATGGATACCAACTTTTTCAATCTTAAATACTGTCATAGAATCGCCTCAATTCATTGTTGTTACTGAGGTAAATTATGACAACATTTCATGCAGATTCATCCATTACTCGTACTTTTTGGCGTTATGCCATCCCTTCTATAGCTGCAATGGTGGTGAGTGGACTGTATCAAATTATCGATGGGATCTTTGTGGGTCACTATATCGGATTTGAAGGGCTGGCTGGTATTAATATGGCGTGGCCAGCAATATGCATATTAGGCGCTTTGGGTGTCATGATAGGTATGGGAACCGGCAGTGTTATGTCTATTTATCGGGGCCAAAATAAATTAGAAAAAACAAAAGTCGCGTTAACGACAGGGTTTTGGTTACTCGTCATATTAAGCCTTATTGCGATTATTTGTATTGTCTTTTTGGCTGAAAATATTTTGTATGCCCAAGGGGCTGAAGGTAAAAACTTTAAGTTTGCGATGGATTACATCAATGTCTTAATGTTTGGTGGATTCTTTACTGCGTGTGCAACGGCTTTACCAATGCTGGTGAGAAACGATGAATCACCGAATGTAGCGACTTTTTTATTGGTGGTTGGTGCATTAATTAATATCGTACTGGATTATCTATTTATCGGTGTGATGGGCTTAGGGTTATCAGGGGCAGCATTAGCAACGTTGATTGCACAAGCGGTTGTTACAGTGCTTGGTATTCATTATTTCTTTACTAAGCGATCAAGTATTCAATTGACGATGAAAGAAGTGTTGTTTTCTCGTAATAAGGCAAAGCAATCTTTAGCGTTAGGCTCTTCGGCATTGGTTATGTATATGTACGGCAGTTTTGTGGTTGCTATGCATAACGCGTTAATGATGCATTATGGCTCGGCAACGACAGTCGGGGCATATGCGATAGTTGGCTACCTATTTATGTTGTATTACCTTCTTGCCCAAGGCATTGCGGAAGGCGCACAGCCGCCGATCAGTTACTATTTTGGATCACAAGAAAACAAGAAGGTGTACCAAATATTTAAATTGGCACTCAAGTGGGTCACAATTACAGGCATTGCTTGGGTCGGTATATTGAATATTTCACCAGAATTTACGACGGCTTTATTTACAAATGGTGATCAATCATTAATCGCGGAAACCATTGTTGGTATTCGTTACCATTTATTCGCTATTTTCTTAGATGGCATTATTGTGTTGGTGACGATTTATTTCCTATCGGTGAATGAAGGTAAGAAGGCAATGGTGATCTCAATCAGTAATATTATTATTCAATTGCCATTTTTACTTATACTACCTAAATGGTTTGGTATTGATGGAGTATGGCTAGCGATGCCAATTTCAAACATCGCGTTGATAGTGTGTATTGCGCCAATGGTTTGGAATCATTTAAAAACACAAAAAATAATACAACCAATGCCATTAGCGGCTATTCTTCAGCACACAAACCACGTGTGATTCGAATAAAGAAAGAATAAAAATAGGAAGTTTTTTATTCGAGTTTGTGCTCTTTTTATTTAACTCTAATCGAATAGACTTAACCATAGGTCTATTCGATTTTTTTGATTAAGGAAGAAAAATGACAGAGTTTGAGAAAATGATAAATGGACAGATATTTAATGGTGGCGATCCTGAAATAGATGCCATTAGAACTCGCGCCACTCAAACCTTATCTGCGTTTAACCAAGCAACGGATCAACTTAAGCGCAGTGAGCTACTTAGTGAATTGTTTACTCAATTTGGTGAAAGCGTTATTCAATCTCCGTTCTCATGTGAGTTTGGTAAAACGATTTCTATTGGTAACCAAACGTTTATTAATATGAATGTGATCATGCTTGATGGAGGCTCAATAACCATTGGTAATAATGTATTGATTGCGCCTAATGTTCAGTTTTATACGGCATCACACTCGCTTGATTATCAAAGTCGTCGACGTTGGGAGACTTTTTGTAAGCCAATCGTTGTTGAAGATGATGTGTGGATCGGGGGCAGTGTCGTAATAAACCAAGGCGTCACCATCGGGGCTCGATCGGTCGTTGCGGCAAATTCAGTCGTTAATCATGATGTACCTGCGGATTGCCTTTATGGTGGAGTACCCGCAAAATTAATTAAACGACTCGATCAAAATTAACAGTATATACGCCATTTTTGAGGTTAACTTGTCGATAAATATTATATTATGAATTTATATATCGTTTTATTAACAGCCGTTTAAAATTAGGTCAATATAGTTATTGACCTAATCGCAAATCAGGAATATAAGAATATAAAAATTACAGCCTATTTTAGCTGTAATAGTCTATTTATTAGTTAGAGGTTTACATTGGATATTGCCATTTTACTTTTTTTAATTGTGATTAATGGTGTGTTTGCTATGTCAGAAATTGCATTGATGACAGCAAAAAAGAGTCGATTACAAAAATTAGCGGCAGAAGGAAGTAAGTCTGCGGCAAGAGCGATAAAACTGGGTGAAGACCCAACACAATTTTTATCTACCGTACAAATAGGTATTACCGTTATTGGTATCCTTAACGGTATTTTGGGCGAAGCCGCCCTTGCGGGTCCATTGTCTGAGTTGATTATATCCTTAGGCGTTCCAGCAACCCTTGCACCGACGATTTCAACAATCTCAACGGTAGTTATTATTACGTACGTTTCTATTGTTGTGGGTGAGCTTGTAGCAAAACGTATCGCTCAGTTCCATGCAGAGCGTATCTCGACGTTAATTGCAGGCCCTATTGGGTTGCTTGCATTAATCTCTAGACCGTTTGTCTTCCTATTGTCTATTTCTACCAATGGGATATTGCGTTTGTTTGGCCGTTCTAACACGGATGAAGCATCGATTACTGAAGATGATATTCATGCATTATTGCATGAAGGATCAGAGCAAGGCGTGATAGAAAAACAAGAACACACAATGATGCGCAATATCTTCCATTTAGATGATAGAAAAGTCGCTTCATTAATGACGCCAAGAAGTGAATTAGTCTATTTTGATATTGAACAATCGTGGGATGAAAACTTACCTAAATTGTTGCGTTCAGACTATTCAATCTATCCCGTAACACGCGGTGGCATGGATCACGTTCTGGGTTTCACAACGTCTCGATTCTTATTAAAAGCGTCTCATCAAGAACATCGTACAAAATGGGTAATGCGTAACTTATTACCATGTTTAACGATTCTAGAGAACAAATTCGGCAGCCAATTGCTTGAGTTATTAAGAACCACAGGCGAAGAAATTGCGCTTGTTGTGGATGAATACGGTGATGCTCAAGGTATTGTGACTCAAAAAGATTTATTGGAAGCGCTTGCGGGTGAATTTAAGTCAGAAAACCCAAATGATTCATGGGCTGATCAAGTATCAGATGAAGAATGGGTACTTGATGGGTCCATCCCAATCACGGTATTAAAAGACACATTAAATCTAAAAACATTGCCTGAAGAGAAAGAGGCAGATTATCAAACCTTAACTGGTATGTTTATGTGGTTAACGAGTAATGTTCCAACGATTGGTGATTCAGTTCAATACCAAGAATGGAATTTTGAAGTACTCTCGATTGATAATAACAGAGCAAGTAAAGTACGAGTTACTCAGATTTAAAAATAAAACCAGTAGCAATTTTTTGATCGTGCTATTTACTGAGATTTTTATTAAAAAAATAAAGGATATGTTGAAAGCGATGATGGATCGTATGAGTGCTTTCATTTGTAGTGCATCATGCTATCTAATTTATGCTGCATTTAATTTATGCTGCATTTAATTATAAATGATTAGTGATAAATAATAAAATCTATGAATAATATAAAGAAAATATTTTTTTTTAAACTTTGCTTATTTTTCGTTTTGTTTTTTGGAATGTTCTCATCTTTGTTCTATTACAATGCATTATCGATTGAAATTTTAGAAAAGAAAATTAATATTAAATATCAAGAGCTAGTGGATATAACTAAGCGAACTCATGGCTATTATATTAATGCAAATGAAACAATAAGGAACTCGGGTGTTTATAAAGAAGACAATAACGTAGGTGTTATTGTAAATAAAACCGGAAAGGTAAAAGTATTATCACCAGCAATAAGTTTATTGTATCAAAGTTTATCTGAAGTTATGAATAAAAAATATATATGGACGGTTGCTATTTTTGAAAAAATTCATGATGTAGATGATGAATATACGGGGAATGCCTACTATAAACTGTTAAGAGATAATTATATTAAAATTAATTACGAATCAAAAAATGATACATTAATGTTAGACCGTATAGTAGAACTAGAAGGTTTAAATGAAACTTATAAAGGGTTTCATAATGATGATATAAGAATAACAGATGTTTATAAAGAAAACTTATCAAATGAAAAAATATATTCTGTTATATATCCGATCTATTTAAATTCAAACTTAGTGTCTGTAATTATTTTTGATATTAAAGACGGTTGGAACGATTCATTAGTTAATGACTTTAGTAATAAAAAATGGAGGTATATTACTGAAGCTAAAGGATTTGATTGGGCTACATTTAATATAAAAATACCGTACACATTAAATAATGCATCATTAACTGTGAGTATAGATATATTCAAACTGTTAGCGATTAGTTTTTATATTACTTCTGTTATTTATGTATTTGCGACATTTTTATATCGTTTTTATCTAAGAATTCACCATGTTCAATGTAATGATCGGATGACCGGTTTTTTGCGTCGAGATTTTATTGAGAATAAATTGAAACGAGTAGAGAAAGCTTTTTTCCTAATTATAGATATAGACTACTTTAAACTAGTTAATGATAACTATGGACATGATGTTGGTGATCAAGTCATCAAAGTCGTAACCCAACGTATAAAAGAGAGCATTAGAAATCATGATATTGCGATTCGGTGGGGTGGTGAGGAGTTTGTTATTATTTTCTATCAAATGGATTTTAATTCTTTTAAAAATAAAGCTGAAATGATTAGAGCAAGAATAGAAAATGAACGAATAGAAGATATGGATATTACAATTTCTATTGGAGGCTCTGAACAGCAAGAATCTGAATTGGCTTTTGAAGCGATAAAAAGAGCAGATAGGGCTCTTTATCAATCAAAAAAAATGGGGCGTAATCGTGTGACTTTAGATAGGAATAAATACAATGCGTAAGATAATGGATAATACTTATTTGAAGGTATTCTTATTCTTGTTTCTATTGTCTTTTTGTATATTATATCAATATAACAAATTAGAAACTAATTCATTTAGAATGGAGTTTCATGAAAAAATCACAAAGCTGTATGATACAGTTAGAAAGATTACGCCTTTCTATTTAAATACAACGATGATAGATCTTAATAAAGGAACTTATGTACGTGATAATGTTTCTATTATGGTTGATGAAGACAGTAAGGTGAAAAAATTATCTAGTGGTATTAATTTATTAGAGGCAGAGTTGAGAAACTATATTGGTGATGATTATTGGAGTATAGCGATCCTAGAAAGACTTGAATCTAATATTAACATCGCTCATTTTAAGCCATTGCATGAAGTTCATGTTAGATTGAACTCTAAAGAAGTATCTGATTTAAGTTGGATTGATAGGATTCTAGATAACGAAAATATGTCAAAAAGTTATCAAGCTTTTGCTCAATGTGATCTTAAATTAACAGAACCTTATATAGAGCAATTTACAGGTAAAAATGTTAGAAGTATATTTTATCCAATTTATGAAAATAAGAAATTAAGAGCTATATTTCTTTTGGACATGAAAGTCGGTGTTTTTTCAAATTGGTTAAATGATTTTAATAAAAAAAGATACAGTTTTTTGAACTATGACAGTGATCATGTCTTCTCCTTATCCAGTGATTTGATTGATATACCTTGTACTCCGATAAGTAACAAAATAATTCTATCTATAAACATGGTGAGTTTATTGATGTTAAGTTTAGGTGTTTCCTTTGTTGTAACATGTGTGCTATTTTTAATTAAGAGTTCTCTATATCGATTTCTATATTATTATCGGTTAGATAATATGACAGGATTATATCTACGTGATTTTCAGGAAGAAAAACTGAATCGAACTTCAGGAAAATCGATAATCATCATCGATATTGATAATTTTAAAGCAATTAATGATCAATATGGTCACTTTCACGGCGATCTAGTAATTAAAGAAGTTTGTCATCGAATTAAAAAACACGTGAGAAGAGGTGACATGGCGATTCGATGGGGTGGTGAAGAGTTTATTATTGTTCTTAATCATATATCGGATAGTGAACTATTGAAACGAGCAGAGGCGATTCGAAGGTCAATCGATGTGAAGCCTATTGCTAGGATCTGTGTTTCAGTTTCTATTGGTGCGACAATGGGAAAAAAAATGTCTTTTAAAAAAGCATTTAAGATAGCAGATACTGCATTATATCAATCAAAAAACTCTGGTAGAAACAGGGTTACTGTATTAGAAGATGTAATCTAAATGAAATTTATTATTAATAAATATATAGTTGGCGTTATTGTTATATTTATCTTGTTTGAATGTGCTATCTGTGTCGATTATCAGCAATATGTTGAATCAAACATTAAAAACACGGTTAAAAATATTGAGTTGAAGTTTGATAAAGCAAAAGTGTCAATAGATGAACTCACTCACCTTAAAGATCAGACGTGCCAAGAGATGATGTTACCTTTGCAAAAGATAGTGGCATTAAGTCCTACGATAAATAGCATTTCTATTATTCGAAATGGTCAATATTATTGTAGCTCAATTGTGGGAATGAATATCTCAAAAAAAGCAGTTCCAGAAAAAGAAATTAATATAAAAGAAAAAGATTCATTAACCGGACTACCTGCAATTTCTTATTATCATCGTTATGATGAGGCCAATGGCATTCAGTTTTTCATGAAAGGCATTCCTTTTGACTTAGAAGAAAGCCGAGTGGGGAACGTCATTTTATCCAATCAAGAATACACGATATCAAAAGAGAATCAGTTTGGATTGCACAAAGCCAATGAGGAAGATAATTACCCATCGGCAAAGTATGACTTCTTAATTTTACTTAAGTACGATGCGGCGTCTTCAGTGAAGAATTATTTGATAGATAATAGGCTGGTGATTGTTATTTCATTGCTCGTGATGGCATTACTAAAAGCGTTGTCAGTAAAAAGTACGCTGTTTAATCTGGATTTTTTTACGTTAAGAAAAGCGATAAAACACAATTATATAAAGCCATTTGTGCAACCGATAGTAAATGAAAAAGAACACATTATCGGGGGAGAAGTGCTTGCTCGTTGGATAACCGAAAAAGGGGGGATAATCTCACCGCTTGAGTTTATTCCTAAAATTGAAAAATTTGGTTTGATGAATGCGATGACAAAATCGTTGTTAAGTCAATTAATTGAGTGTTATCAAAACAGCCCGAAAAGCGAGTTAAGGATCAGTGTTAATTTAACGGAAAATTGCTTATATGATGATGAGATATTTCTTCTGTGCAAACAGCTGTGTGACAAGTTTATATTGGTATTAGAGTTCACAGAATCGACTGAGTTTGAAGACAGACAAAAAATCATCTCATACATGCAAAAATTCAGAGCGGTAGGGGTGAAGTTTGCGTTAGATGATTATGGAACGGGCTACTCATCATTGCAGTATTTGAATTATTACCAATTTGATTTTGTGAAAATTGATAAATCATTTATTGATGATATTGAAACAAACAAACAGTCCCTAAAAATAGTAGAGAACATCATTTTACTGGCGAATAATTTGAACATAAATCTGGTGGCGGAAGGGGTAGAAAACAAGAATCAGAAACAGATCCTGAATGATTTGAACATCTCATCGCATCAAGGTTTCTTGTACTTTAAACCGATGCCACTCAATGAGTTTTATTCAAAAGTAAAACGATAAAAGTGACTAAATAGAAATGGAGAGACTAATTAGCCTCTCCATTTTTGTTTGAGTACGTTGGTAGAAGTTAATCAACTATCTTTTAAATAACCAAGTTGGATTTAGTGATTGCCAAGAAATTTCAGTTGTACGATACAATGAGATACTTACAAAGAGCGCAATAGCACCAAGCAGTGAATAAAGCGTTAGAAAGCCAATCCCTGCGTGCGCAAAGCTCATTAGTGGTGTGTTCGAGAGTAAAATTGTTGTTGGTATCTTATAAATATGTGTTAAGAATAGTGCAATGCCGTCCCATCCTAATATCCATGCAGACATTATCTTGAGTGCATAGCCTCCTAAAAAGACAACAATTAATGGTGAATTACTGACTTGTGAAATGCTAAGGATTAACGCTGCCATCGGTAACATTACAAGGCTAACTAACATCATTCTCCCTATAAATTGCAGCCAGTTAGCAATAATCGAGATGAAGGACGTGTGTTCATGAAGCATCACTAAAACCGTGTCACTTGATAAACTAATGATCCAGAAGAAAAGATTCGCAATCAATACGAGTAAAGAGAAAATCAACGGAATGACAATCAGACCAAACGTCAGTTTTACGGCATGCGTGTACTGGCTTGATATTGGCATACTGCGCCAGAATGCTGAGCTGCCTTCTTTACGTTCCTTTCTGAGTGTTTTTGAGAAATACGTTGTCGTTAACGCTAACGACAAAATACCAGCCACAAAACTCAGCATCATTTCTAAATCATCAGAAAACTCCGTTGAAAAGGGCGTGAAATCTCCCTGAGTTTGAACTGAAATAAATAAGTTATCTTGTAGGCTTGTGTTCATCATCAAACTGATGAAAAGAGCCACGCCGCAAAGCAAAATGAATAAAGGCACGCGGGTAACGGTTTTGTGTTCAATGAATTCTTTTTCAAGCATAAACAATGATGGACGCATTAGATTGACTCCTTTTGAAGCGTGATAAAGAGTTCGGCTAACGTGCCTTGTGGAATGTTATTCATGTTTTCTTGTTTCACGATTCGGCCTTGCTTTAATATTAGAACATCCGTTAATAGGTGCTCAATTTCAGACACTTCATGACTGGCAATAATCAGACAGCGTTCACCGGCGTTAAACCAAGACGTTAAATGTTGATAAAAGGTATCTCGGTATAATAAATCCAAGCCTAATGTTGGTTCATCTAAAATAAGTACTTTTGTGTTTGTTGCTATCACGATGGCTAAATGAACTTGTACTTTCATGCCTTTAGATAGACTTTTAATGGTGCTTTTTAATTGGATGTTGGTGTTTGCTAAGACGGCGGTGGCTTTATCAATATCAAAACTTGGGTGAATACCAGAGGTGTATTTTAATAATTGCTTTACGCTCATCCATTCAGGTAAGACATTTACATCTGAAATATAGGCAAGATGTTGCATTAACTCAGCATGTTGGTCGATGGGGTGTAACCCATTAATGCGAATATCACCTTGATAGCGGTGTGCGCCGAGCAAGGCATTAATCAGTGTCGATTTTCCTGCCCCATTGTGGCCGAGTAAGCCTAAGACTTGCCCTGCATTAAGATCAAAGCTGATGTCATTAATCGCTTGCTGACTTGAGTCAGAATATTGTTTAGATACGTGCTTTACATGAACAAGAGAAGTCATTTTGTGCCTTTCATTGTTGAAGTTGCTTACTGCTATGGAGTAGCAATACCATGATAAGTTCCGTAAATAAAGGGATGGATGGTAATTATCAGTATTTCAAAAGGGTAGAACCTCTATTTAGCATCCTTGTTTCGGATCTCGTTTCTATGTGCTAATCATTACTTAATCGGTTTATGGCAAAGTAGTGAGACATGTTAAACAGCACGAGTACTTTGGTCGTTAATATGACCGGTTCATTTATGAGTAATAATAATTATAAAATCAAACGGTTTGCAGACCGACTACAAAAAACCTACCAACGTTTTGGCTACGTGTCACTCGATTCAATCGTAAAAAGCTATTATGAACACCGAACTGAATATTCAAATTTCACACCATTTAAACAACATGATTATGTGACCGTTAGTTATCATAAAACGGCGATTTCTCCTCAGCGATTGGACCAAATGCTGTCTTCATTAGAGAAAGCAAACGCGGCCAAGAAATCCCAATTTATTTAATGGCTTCCACTAAGTGTACTTTGGGTTTTCTTATTACTAAATAGACCGCAATAGCCGCAAGCGCGAACCCTACTGCCCCTTGCGTATCAAAGTGTTCACCAAAGATTATCCATGCTTGAAATGCCGTCATTGGCGGAATGAGGTAAAAGGTAGAAGCCACACTTGAAGAATCACCTTGTTTGATCATATAAAGCAACAATAGAATAGCCGTAACTGAGACAACTAACACTAACCACATTAATCCAAAAATGAATTGCGCATTCCATGTCACTACCATCGTTTCATTTAATAACGCGACAGGTAAAAAAACCAATGAGGCAGCGCTGTATTGCCACACCATACTGCCAATGAGATCTGAATTCTGGCAGTATTTTTTTTGATATAACGTACCAAAAGTAATACCAATTAAGGCAATGAAGGCAAAAAGATATGCAGTGTATTGATTGCTGGTGTCTTGCCATTCCATGTTACCTTGCAGTACCAACGTGATCCCTAGTAAGCCAAGGAATAGACCGACCCATTGCAGGGGAAGTAAACGTTGTTTACCAAAATTAACCAACAATACAGCGGTAAGAATAGGCTGAATACCCACTAATAACGCACATAAGCCAGCCGACATACCAAGAGAAATCGCTTGGTAGGTGCCACCCAAATAGAACCCATGAATTAATACGCCAGCAATCAAAGAGTGAATGGCTTCTTTTCCTCTTGGAAGATGAGATTTGAATATGAATAACAGAGCAATAAAAATGATGATATTCGCGATCATTCTAAGAAGAAGGAAAGTTGCAGGCTCTGCAAACTGTAGTCCATACTGAGCACCGATAAAACCAGTGCTCCATAAGGCAACGAAGATAAAAGGGACGTATTTAGTTAGCATGAGGATTCCTGTTCATTGGTGTCTTTTGCGTACTTTAACTAGGCACAGCTATTGAGGTAAGAGACAGTTTCCTTTATTTTATTGGGTACAGATGGTGGGTTATATTGGGGATCAGGCAGGGACGATGAAAAAATACCAGCAAGTGAAAGCGCATATTCTACAAGGTATTGAAAAAGGATTGTATCTTTCAGGAGATAAACTGCCCTCTATTCGAGAGTTAAGTGAAACGTTGTCGGTAGGAAAAAACACGGTTATTCGAGCCTATGAAGAGCTTGAAGCAAAGCAGGTGTTGGTAGCTCGTGATCGCTCTGGCTATACCGTGGCAACTATTAATTTTCATCGAGAATTTCAAGCAAAGACGTTAAATGCGCCGTCTGACATTGATTTATTATCTCTTAGCAAGGCCATTTTAAGTCAACCGAATGAACATAATTTATTATCAATGGGCTCTGCTCATCCTGATATTGATTTCCCTGCGATACGAACTTTATACGCAGAGATTGGCCGTCACAGCCGTCAACAAGCGAATATTCCAAGTTGCTATCAAATGCCTCCGGGTAATGCCTCTTTACTTAAATACATTGCGAACATCACTCAGGATTTGGGTATTTCTGTATCGACTCGTGACGTGTTGATTACGCACGGTGCTCAGCAAGCCATCAGTTTAAGTTTGCAAGCGCTAACAAAGCCTGGAGACATTGTTCTTGTTGATTCTCCCTGCTATTTCGGTTCATTGTTATTGCTTGAATCATTGGGATTAAAAGTGATAGAGATTCCAAACCATTTTAATTATGGGTTAGATATTGAGGCAGTAGAACAAGTGATAAAAACGTGGGATGTGAAGGCGATTTTAATCAACCCTACGTATAATAATCCTACGGGTTATACGCAATCTGAATCTGCTCGCAAAGCCTTATTAAAAGCGACAACGGGCATTCCTTTTATCGAAGAAGATGTGTTTGGTGGGTTATCTTATGAAGGGACGGTAAAAACGTTCAAAGAATTGGATACCGAAGACCGAGTGATTTATTGTAATTCATTATCTAAAACCCTCGATTCACGGTTACGGATCGGGTGGATCCTCGCTGGGAAGTATCAAGCCAAAGTAGAAAAACGATTGATGTCTGAAAATATGGGCAGTGTAAATCTGATTCAATCTGCGGTGAGTGATTTCTTGAAAAAAGGCAAATATAAGCAGCATATCCATAGAGCACAGCGCAGCTATAAAAGTAATCAAAAGCGAGTGTATCAACAATTAACAGAAGCTCTGGATAGCTATGCGAAAGTAAAGCAGCGTTATTATCTTTCTCAACCTGAGGGGGGCTTTTTATGTTGGCTAACCTTGCCGCTTGGAACCGATGGAACAGAGATTTACCAACAAGCGTTGGGTGCAAAAATCAGTGTACTACCGGGAACCATGTTCTGTACTCAAGATCAATTTAAGCATTGCATCCGTATTAGCTTTGCCTCTTATCGCGATAATGAAAAATGGAACAACGGGATAAAGACATTGGCTAAAATTATTGCGGAACACTGTAAATAAATCCCCTTAACCATCATCTATGACGTAATTAGCGTAATAGATGGCATCTTAGTTTGAGATACGTTAGATTCGGTTCTCATTAGCTCACCAAAGTCAGAGGTTACCATGTTCAGTCAACGTCCCGTTAAGCCAGCTAAAACCATTGATAATGTCTATGGCAGCGCCTTTTATCACCTTGAAGCTAAAGATCGAACCATAAACGAATTACGAAAGAAATTGATTGCGAAAACGGATAATCAAGAATGGATTGATACGGTTCTGAATGACTTAGTTGAACGCGGTTATTTAAAACCAGATAACGATTTTGCCATTAAATTTGTTGAGATGGCTTTTAGTTCTGAAAAAGGCAGTCAGTTCATTTTGTCTAAGTTGAGAGAAAAAGGGATCAATGAATCGATTGTTAACGAGGCGATTGCTTATGTGACTAATCGCGATGAAATTTGCGAAGTGACTTTACTTAATAATCGATTAGCGGACATGAATTTAGAGTCACTCTCTAGTGATAAATTGTACGCAACCTTAACCAAATATGGGTTTAAATCAGCAGACGTTCGAGAAGCGATAAAATCTCACCCAGTGGCGTCAACGTTGTCATCAAAAATGCAAATTAAAGCCGATAAAGCTGACATTGTAAAAGAAATAGAAAAGCTGGCTCGTAAGCTAAAAGGTAAGTCAATTATCAAACGAGAGCTAAAACAAAAACTGATGGATATATCGAATTTTGATGAAGAAATTGAGAAATTAGAATTGGATGGAACCATTGATTTCTACGAGAACTGCCAAGCAAGATTAGATAAAAAACGCTTTGATTTAAGTAAATCAAAAGAAAAAAGCAAAGCGTATGCCTACCTTTATTCTCATGGTTTTAGCTCTGATGAAATCAAAGAAACCCTTTCTAGCTAAGACTAGTGGTCATTGAATAACCGTAAAAAGACAGACTTATAATGGTAAGTCGTTAAATACCTAATAATCTATAATGAAATGCGCCACATTTAAGTTTGGGAATGACGATACCAAATCAAGTGTATAAAAAAAGCCAAGTGCACGCACATTTAGCTTTCAATTAAAAATCGTCAACGTATTTTAGGAGGAGACCCCCACTCTTCACTTGAAAAGCGTTGGCGGGTGCTTCTCTATTCAACCAAGTGTCGAGTACACGTCGCAGTGTATGTAATGAGATTGGCTTATCTAGACGGTCATCCATAAAATTGTTAATCATATCTAGTTCACGTTCTCCTGACTCCCCTGATAATGCAATGATGGGGGTTTTGGGAGAATACGCTTTAATTATTTTACTCGCATCAAAGCCATTCATTATCGGCATTTGTACGTCCATCAAGATCAAGTCTACCTGGTTCATTTTAACGATTTCTACGGCATGTTCACCGTTGTTTGCTTGTAAGCTATTAACGCCAAGTTGGTTTAGATAGATTTGAACAAGTGTCCGTTGTACTTCTTTATCATCGACGATGAGCACTGTGGGAGCTTGGTTTTCTATTTGTATATTGGTTTCGGTTTTATGTTCATTATTTGTTTGGTTTTGCATCCTGTCGTTGATATAAGACGTATGGAATGTTTCTGCTTTTGGAGCATTGTGCACAACAGGGAAGTACAAGTGGAACTCAGTAAACTCACCAAGCTTAGATTTACACTCAACTCTGCCGCCAAATGAACGCATTACGCGTTGGCAATATCCTAGCCCTAAACCGCTACCCCCGCTTTTTTGGTAAGAGAAAAAGTCATCGAAGATCTTATGAGAAATGGTTTCATCAATACCTGGGCCAGAATCTCGGAATATTAAAACATTTTCATAGATGTCTGTTTTGGTGCTAATTTCAATTTGACTGTTTGGATAGGAGTCAAAATAGTAGATCGCATTGCGTATCAGATTAAAAATAATGAAGTTGAATAAGGTTTCATTCAGTTTTACAACAAAATCAGCGAGTTGTGGTAGGCTAATTCTCTCAATAATAGTTTCATTTTCAAAGCCGTAATGACTTACTGCCTGATCCACTGCTTTATGGATTGAGGTCATGGAAATTGCGCCATGCATAGGCGAACTATCACTGACTTCTCGCAAGATGATATCAATTAACTGTCGTCCGCGTTGAATTGCCGCTTGACCATTCTCAATATCAAGTTTGATCTGTCTTACTGGTGCCTGATCATCAATGTGTCGTTTTAAATATTCAAAATACAATTGTACTTGAGCAAGCGGATTACGCATTTCATGCGCAATAGAATTAGCGAGTGCACGGCTTTGATGGATGCGTTTATCTGCGTCAATGGTACTTTGTATCTGAGTTAACAAGGTCTGTAGCGCAGAGATTTCTTCATAAGAGAACATTTTTTTATTGATCTTATGCGGCGACACTAATAAATGAGTGAGCGATTTTCCTTGGCTGAACAAAGGCAAGACCAATGCTGTGTCGCTAGAATTCATCTTGTCATAAAGTGTTCTCATTGAGTGTTTAGTTGAAACTTTGTTATCCGATTCTTCTGAAAGCTCATCAAACAAGATCACGGATTTGTTCGATGAAAGGTAATCTTCGTAGAAGATCTCACTGTAGTTACTGCTGACGAGACGCAGCTTGTCGTTTGGGATTTGTAATAGGTTTCCTAAATGGCGTATTCCATCATCAATCGATAGTTTGAAATCTTCTTCTAATGCTAGAATTTTCTGAACTGGTGTTTGATTACTTCCATAAATCAAAAAAGAGGTGAAATGACTCACGCGTTTGTAGAGTGGGTGCCAGGTAATGCCAATAAGCGCACAGATTGGTATTGTCATTAACCATTGGTTACTGTCGGTAAGCGGAATAAATATTGTGCCGAAAGGTAGGGCTAAAATTGCACACACCAACAGTGCATTGAGACATAGGTAAGTGAGATACTTGATACTGTAGAAGCGAGAGGTCAACAGGGCATAACCAACAAATAAGATCTCACTAATGGAGAGTGTTGGTGGCAACCAAGTCAGTGAAAAATCACCCATGAAGTAAGTGATAGCAATGTGAATGGTTGCAGTAGAAAGCATGAACACCAATATGCCAGCAATCATGTAGTTTGTTTTAGCCAATGTTAGCTTACTGCTGTTGGTTCGCATTGAGATTAAGTTGATCAATGTAAGTGAAAGCAAGCTTATCAGACTAATGAAGAAGTAGGATGTATGAGGACCAAACTCGATAACAAATTGACTTGGGCCTGTAATATCGACGCGTTCAATGGTTAAAGCTGCGTGTAAATTGATATAGAGAGAATAGGCCGTTAGGCTGACAAAAACCACTTGTTGCCACAGGTGGACTTTACCTTTGCGTTGTTCAGCTGCAAGCTGGCAAGAAAAGTAGTAAGCAAAGGCAAAGGCAAAGAAAGAAGCTAGGTTGGCAAATTTTGCGGCAAATACCGCGGCTGAATTTCCGAATTCAGGTAATAAGTCAGTATGGAAATAGGCATTGCTACTGATCCAAGCGATAATACAGACCGAGTATGCGATGTAAGTTATATGGTGTGTACCAAAGATCACTGCGTTCTTTTTTTTAAGACTATAGCAATAGTAAAGTAACCATATGCTCATCACGACAACGGTCGTAAGAAGCACTATTGCTTTGGCATATAAAATAGCGCTTAGGTTGAAATCAAACATATGGACTCTCTTTTAGTGAATCGTGTTTTCTGTGCTCTTACGAACCGCACGTTTATAGTCTATAAAATCAGTGAGACTAAATATGTTGGACATCATTTTGAAATACAAGCACAATCTATGCCAGTTAACTTAAGGCTGACTCATTATTATTGGAAAATAACCTCTACATTGAATAAACAATTATAAAAGCAGATCTTTTCTGCACTATTGTGTTGAGTTGGTTAATTCTTTGTTTTTCAAATTAAAGTCCTAAGTGTAAACACATTTCAGGACGAGACAAGATTGAAGAACCAGTCACAACAACAGTTAATTAGTGGCATAAAATAAAAAAAGGCCAACCGTCATTTGTAGCCGGTTGGCCTTTTATTTTTATTAAGAATAAAAAGCCTCGTGATTTTAGAGAGATAAACCACAAAGCATAAAGGGGAGAAATTTACAAAGAATAGAAGAAGTAAATTTGTGATTTCATTCGAATAATAATACCTCGAATAACATCTAAGAAAGCCATAAAGCCAACGGGCTTCTCTCCAGAGATCCACGCTAAGCCAACCGATCCAACAGGAATATCATAACCTTCGCCTTCTTCAAGTTTCAAACGAACAAAATGGTGCTTGTTATTGACGTTTAATCCTGTGGTTTGACGAACATTGGTTTCACGACCAAGTAAATTAGCTTGTGCTTCTCCTGTCGCTTCGACAATACCTTCTACTTCCGCGATGAATACTTTACCAGGGTAAACCGCACTTGAAAATTCAGCAGGGCGACCCACTTTGACATTACGAATAGCTTGGTGGTTAACTCGCATCAATACATATTTTTCATTTGTGTACATTTGCATACGAGGAACAGTACCGACATATTGCCCTTCACGAAGAATGAAGTTGGTCACATAGCCATCAGCAGGCGCGTAGATCTTCGTATTGTCTAAATTCCATTGTGCTTGAGTGACGTTTTCTTTCGCATTAGCCAATTCACTTTCTTTGGCTTTTACACCGAATTTTGCATTGTCTAAATCCAAAATCGCTTTTTCGTTTGCTAATTTTGCTTTGTCTAATTGAGCAACGGCACTAGCAACATCGATTTCACCGATAGAAACTAACGTGCCTTGTTCATCTAATGCGCTTTGTGTAATCGTATTTTTTACTTTACGATTTTGGTCTACGTAGCGTTTTAGCGTGATTTGTTTGTATTTTAAATCTTGGTTTTTAGATTCGATTTGTTTTTGACTTACGACAATGTCACTCTCAGATGCTGAAATTGCTTGGTGTGCGAGTTTTACATTTTGTTTGGCGACATCAAGACCGACTTCACTGGCTTCTTGTGACACATTCGCCTTATTAAGCGCGATTTGATAAAGCTCGTCATCCAGTTCATACACCAATTGGCCTTTCTTCACTTCTTGATTTGGTTTGATATAAATGGTTTTGACTGTGCCTTTAATCTGGGTACTTGCCGGTCGTAATTGAATGTGAGGAGATTGGACGACGGAACCACCAGATAAATCCATTGGCGTATAGTTTAATAAACCAGCCCATACAAACAACAACCAAGATCCGCCACCAATGTAAGCAAAACCTTGTGTGAATTTATTCCAAGGCATACCTATCATTCGAAGCAAATAAATAAACAGTGCCCATACGGCTAATCCCTCAAGCATTATGGCTCTCCTCTTGAGTGGGTTGAGTCTCGGCGTTTTTAGTCACCGGTGTTGTTGGTTGACGCCAAATATCTCGGATTTTAATTAAGGCTTTTTCTGCATCAACAAACGCACAAATTACGGCTAATACCCAGACCCAATGCCAGACAAAACCTATCCAGGTGAGAGCGGTAATTAACCCTATTTGTTGATGTTGTTTACTGTGTGCTTTATTGATTGGTAATTCATGAAGTTTCCAGAAACCATAAGCGAGAGCGATGATGCTTCCTAGCATGACGACGCTTGCAATAACATGTAGCCCCAGATCCTGACCTGATCCAACAAAAGGCATACTGACTAAACTCATAAATGACTAACCTCAAATAATAATGAACGCACAGCATGTGTTTTATTATGTGAAGACACGATGGTTTGTGTTTGTTTATATCAATAATTGTTTATAAATGATGTATTCAAATTTTTATTGAACTTAACCGTTAAAGGTTTTCTTTGCGGTAATGCTGAGGAGTGACTCCATAGAGTCGTTTAAACGCGACTGAAAATGAAGCAACATTTTTATAACCAACCCGTTGTGATATTTCTTCCATGCTAAGTGGCGAGGTCATTAATGTAATGGCTTCATCGCATACGCTGTGCTGAACAACATTGGTAAACGAAATGCTTTGCTCTTGTAATCGACGTTGTAGAGTGAGTGGTTTCATACCGACTTTATCGGCAACGAACTCAAGTGTTGGGTAACCAAAGAAAAGAGCGTATTTTGTGAGCTCAAAAACCACTTTTATAAGGTCTTGAGGTTGAGGAATAAGCATATAACTCATTGCTTGTTCTACCGTAAAGGCTTTTACTTGCGGTGTTGGTAGTGTGAAACGTCGTGGACAAGTAATGTCTTTTACTGGAAACCAAACTTGAGTATTTGGGCTGTTCCATGTAATAGGGCAATTAAAAATGGCTTCAATTTCACCGTGTTTTCCTATTGGGGTTCCTGCTAGATGAATAGCAATAGGTTGGTAATCGTCTCCATGAAACAGTTTGAGTAAACGTAAGAAAGAGCCCGCCGCCAAAATGCTTTCATGGATGCGAGCTTGAGGGAGAAGAGT
>SAMEA5043647__coassemble_207_pt1 | contig 26949 bp, 23 predicted proteins | sample SAMEA5043647__metabat2_low_PE_001 | metagenome-assembled genome bin SAMEA5043647 (sample SAMEA5043647) | Gadus morhua | reverse complement strand
CAGAAAAATATTAATTAATCAATTCATCTACATTTTTGATTAGCGCTATTTTTAGTTCCTCTTGTTTTTCATCGTCAAGTCGTCCACCCGTTTCAGAGGTTAGAATAAATAAATCTTCTGCTCTTTCACCAATAGTCGTGATTTTTGCGGCATGAAGGTTAACACCTAAGCGTGCAAAAGTAGCCCCGACAGTGGCGAGTAACCCTGGAGTATCTAAGGCGACAAACTCCATTAACGTTCGTTTCCCTGTTTTTGTTGGAAGAAACTCCATGCGAGTTTTTACGGTAAAATGTTGCAATTGACGTGGTGGACGGCGAGTTCTTATATGCGTGTCTTGAGTTTCTAGCTCTACGGCATAAAGTTGTTCAATCAATAGCTGTTGTCGCTCTTCATCAATCGGATCATCATTTTGGTCAAGTACAATAAAAGTATCAAGCGCGTACCCATCTTTACTCGACATGATTTGAGCATCATAAATCGTAATACTTCGTCGATCGAGCTCAGCGGCGACGGTAGCAAAAAGGTGAGCTTGATCTTTACTGTACACGAAAATTTCAGTCCCGCCTCTTGTCGCATTTTTACTAATCAGAATGAGTGATTTTTCTATGTCGTTATGCTGCAAAAGATTACTGGTATGCCAAGCAATTTGTTGTTGAGTATGTCTTAAAAAATAATCGGCTTTAAAGCGACGCCATAGGCGATCTATCTCGCCCTGATTAAATCCGTCACTTCGTAATTGTGCTGAGGCAAGATGTTGATTATGACGTATACGATCTCGAAGATCGGGTGGGTTCTCTAAACCACGACGTAATGCTCGTTGGGTGGCATTGTACAAATCGGCAATGAGAGATCGTTTCCAGCCATTCCATAAATCAGGGTTGGTTGCACAAATATCAGCAACGGTTAAGCAGACTAAGTAATCGAGTCGTTCTTCATCACGAACTTGTTGTGCGAACTCAGTAATGACATCAGGATCATAAATATCTCTTCGTTGTGCTGTTACTGACATGAGTAAGTGGCTTTTTACTAACCAAGAGACAAGGTTGGCTTCTGGCTTTGATAAACCATGTTCAATACAAAAATCATAAGCATCAATGGCTCCTAATTTAGAGTGATCACCACCGCGACCTTTCGCAATATCATGGAAAATTGCAGCAATAAGTAATAACTCTTTTTTATTGATCTTAGGGTAAACCTCACAACAAATAGGGTGCTTTTCTCTATTTTCAGGATCTGAAAATTTATTGATGTGTTTTAATAATCGAATGCTGTGTTCGTCAACAGTATAAGCATGAAAAAGGTCAAACTGCATTTGACCTACAATCTGGCTCCATTGCGGCAAGTAAGCAGAGAGTACGCCTAATCGATGCATGACACTAAAGGCATTATGAAGCGCGTTAGGGTGTTGAGTTAGCGTCATAAACTTATTTCTTGCTTCGGGGATTTCACATAAAAAACGATTTAGTCGACGACGAGCTGTGCGCAATTGACGCATTGTTGGTGGTGAAACCCCTTCAATCGTAGAGTCATTTGCTATGAGCAAAAACATATCTAAGATGGTATCAGGTCTTGCTTGAAATAAGGCGGGTTTTCTTGCTTCGATTAAACGACCACGACGTTGAAAATCATCATTAATAATAATGGCTTTCTCTTGCTCGCCTTGATTGATAATTGCTTGATCAAAAATCTTCAACAGCATGCTATTGAGTTCAGCGACACGGCGTAGTGTTCGATAAAATTCTTTCATCATTCGCTCTACACCGCGATTTCCCTCACCTAGAAATCCTAAATGTTCAGCAACTTGAGGCTGATGTCCAAATGTGAGGCGATTGTCGTAGCGTTTTAACTCGATATGAAGCGCAAATCGAATTCGCCATAAGAACTCTTGGCATTCAACTAATTCTCTATACTCAGCATCCGTTAGAAAGCCAGCTTGGCTCATTTCTAGTAGTGAGGTGGCTCCAAAATGACGTCGAGCGATCCAACTTAAAGTATGAATATCACGCAGTCCACCAGGGCTTGATTTGATATCGGGTTCTAGGTTGTAGGTTGTATCGTGATAGCGGGAGTGACGTCTTTTTTGTTCATTTATTTTTGCTTGATAAAAAGATTCGCTCGGCCAAAAGCTATCAGAATGAATATTTAATTTAAGTTTATGTGCGTATTCTTCATCCCCACAAATATAGCGGGCTTCTTGTAAATTTGTTGCGACAGTTAAATCGTCTTTTCCGATGGCAATGCATTCCGCTAAATTACGAACGCTGTGCCCTACTTCAAGTTTTAAATCCCAAAGTAAGGTGACGAAATTACTGACTTTACGCTGAAATGTCTCATCAATATGGGTGTTTGTTAAAATTAAAATATCAATATCAGAAAGAGGGTGGAGTTCATTACGCCCATAACCGCCAACAGCAATGAGTGATACTTCTGGCTGGGAATCGAATTCAAAAAATAGCCAGAGACGAGTAAGTAATTGATCAAAATATTGAGCTCGTTGGAGTACTAACTCTGACACTGGAGTATGTTGATGAAATTTATGAATTTGATAATCTGAGAAAAAACGTAATTGTTGTTTTAACTCAATGAGGGAGATGTCTTCGTTATTAAATAAAAGAGGAGAGATGTGATTCATAGCAATCCCTGCTGATATTGAAAATCGCATTAATTACTTACTTATTTATACTTAGATGTAGAGTCTTAATTATTATGTTGGTTTTTCTATTACGAGAGTCGATGTAAATTAGAAAAAACGCTATCACAATTTCTGACGTACTCTTAAGTATAATAAATAAAACATCATTATTAATGAGCTTGGTATGAAAACAGAAGACCGAGGCCTTCTGTTTATTTAATGATTATTTGTTGTTCATATGACGAGGAATCGTTTCTTCCGCACGAAGGGTAAGCACTTCACAACCCGTTTCGGTTACTAATATTGTATGCTCCCATTGTGCTGTGTTTTTACCGTCACCAGTATACACCGTCCAACCATCGTTATCGTCTTGAAGACAACCAAATTTACCAGCATTAATCATTGGTTCAATCGTAAACGTCATGCCAGCTTTTAGCATAGTACGGTCATTATTTTTGTAATGAACCACTTGTGGTTCTTCGTGGAATTGAGAACCAATGCCATGGCCGCAATAATCACGAACAATTGAACATTTAGGTGTTGCGCCTTTAATGTATTTTTGAATCGCAGTACCAATTTCACCTAATTTAATACCAGGTTTTACTTTTTTCATTGCGATATACAAGCTTTCTTGTGCGATTAAACATAAACGCTTGTCCATTGGGCTTACATCGCCAACCAAGAACATTTTTGAAGTATCGCCATGGTAGCCATCTTTGATCACGGTAATATCAAGGTTAATAATATCGCCATTTTTTAAAATCGCTGGTTTTACGAAACCGTTATAGACTTCGTCTTCCGTCGCTGGAATACCGTGACAAACAATGTGATTAATTGAAGTACAGATAGACTTAGGAAAACCATGATAGTTTAAAGGTGCCGGTATTGCGCCTTGGACTTCAGTAATGTGCTTATGGCAAATTTGATCAAGTTCTTCTGTTGTAACCCCAACCTTTATAAAGGGTTCAATCATTTCAAGTACTTCGGCGGCTAATCGGCCGGCAACGCGCATTTTTTCAATTTCTTCTGCGTTTTTAATATTTACTGACATGAGCTTTTCTCTATCTAGAATAAATCGTTCTAGTTTAAACGATAATTGTTCTTAGTTTACCTAGGCTGTGTTTATCTTTCAACATGAGTGGAATGAAAAGTAATACCTAATTTTTGTCTGGTTATGAATGAATTTATTGAAAGTAGTAGATTTTAACAACGTTTTTATGATATAAAGCGCGCCGGATTGGTTAACTATTGTTTGATGCAATGGTATGCCAAATCCAACATACTTTTATCTTAAATCACACACATATCGTCACGCAGTCTGGGGTGCTCAATTTTTTGATTATTTTAATCAATTGGTTAGGGTCGGATTATTAGCGGGATATGTGGAGGCCTAACCCCACTAACAGAGGAATTCTCAAATGGCAACTGTATCAATGCGCGATATGCTTAAAGCTGGTGTTCACTTCGGTCACCAAACTCGTTACTGGAACCCAAAAATGAAGCCATTCATCTTTGGTGCTCGTAATAAAGTTCATATCATCAACTTAGAAAAAACGGTACCAATGTTCAACGAAGCTTTAGCAGAACTTGCTAAAATCGGTAGCAAAAAAGGTAAAGTTCTTTTCGTTGGTACTAAGCGCGCTGCATCTGAAGCTGTTAAAGAAGCTGCAATCAACAGTGACCAGTACTACGTGAACAACCGTTGGTTAGGCGGCATGCTTACTAACTTTAAAACTGTTCGCCAGTCTATCAAGCGTTTAAAAGAATACGAAGTGCAAGCTCAAGACGGTACTTTCGAGCAAATCACTAAGAAAGAAGCGCTAATGCGTACGCGTAGCATGGAAAAACTAGAGAAATCTCTAGGCGGTATCAAAAACATGAACGGTCTTCCTGACGCGTTATTTGTTATCGATGCTGATCACGAGCACATTGCAGTTAAAGAAGCAAACAACCTAGGTATCCCAGTATTTGCTGTTGTTGATACTAACTCAAACCCAGATGGCGTTGACTACATTATCCCAGGTAACGATGACGCAATCCGCGCTATCCAACTTTACCTGAACGCTGCTGCTGATTCTGTAAAGTCTGGTCGTAACCAAGACGTTGCAGCTGCTGTAGCTGAAAAAGACGGTTTCGTAGAAGCTGAGTAATTTTCGACTCGTCGAATTATTATTTGCTCCTAGTGAGTCTTTTAGTTTCGTAGTAAACTAAAAATAGTTAGCAGGGGCCCAATTTGGCCCCTGATTTTTAACTTTAAACCTATTTATATTGAGGAATTGAGAATGGCAACTGTAACTGCTGCTCTAGTTAAAGAACTTCGTGAACGTACTGCTGCTGGTATGATGGAATGTAAGAAAGCACTTGTTGAAGCTGAAGGCGACATCGAGTTAGCAATCGAAAATATGCGTAAATCTGGCGCAGCAAAAGCGGCTAAAAAAGCAGGCAACATCGCTGCTGAAGGCACAATCATCATTAAAGAAGAAGCTGGCGTAGCCGTTCTTCTTGAAGTTAACTGCCAAACTGATTTCGTAGCTAAAGATGCTGGTTTCCTAGCATTTGCTAACGAAGTTGCAGAAGTTGCTCTAGCAGAACGTCTAAACGACATCGTTGCTCTTCAAGCTAAATTTGAAGATGCTCGTATCGCTCTAGTTACTAAAATTGGCGAAAACATCAGCATCCGTCGCGTTCAACTAGTTGAAGGCGTTGCATTGGCTTCTTACCGTCACGGCGAGAAAATCGGTGTTGTTGTTGCTGGTGAAGGTGCTGCTGAAACGCTTAAGCACATCGCTATGCATGTTGCTGCTTCTAAGCCTGAATACGTTAACCCATCTGACGTACCTGCTGAAGTAGTAGAAAAAGAAAAAGCTGTTCAAGTTGAAATCGCTATGAACGAAGGCAAACCTCAAGAAATCGCTGAGAAAATGGTTATCGGCCGTATGAAGAAATTCACGGGCGAAGTTTCTCTAACAGGTCAAGCTTTCATCATGGAACCTAAGAAAACTGTTGCTGAAATTCTTAAAGAAAAAGGCGCATCAGTATCTAACTTCGTACGTTTAGAAGTTGGTGAAGGTATCGAGAAAGCGGCTGAAATGAGCTTTGCTGACGAAGTAGCAGCAGTACAAAAAGGTTAATCCTTACGTATTGTTGAAAAAAGAGACCGTGGCTTTGCTGCGGTCTTTTTGTGAATGCGACATAAAGATTTAATCAATAGGCAAATGATAGTTGTAACTTTTTGTTTTTTTTGACTTAATATCAAAAGGTTACAGTTATTTCGACAACTCTTAGTGAAAAGGTAAGAACCATGACGACGAACCCGAAACCAGTATATCAGCGTATTCTATTGAAACTTAGTGGTGAAGCACTTCAAGGCGAAGAGGGTTTTGGTATTGACCCTGCAACACTTGAGCGTATGGCTCAAGAAGTAAAAGAACTGATTGAACTTGGTGTTCAAGTTGGTGTTGTTATTGGTGGCGGTAATCTTTTCCGCGGAGCCGGTCTTGCTGAAGCAGGCATGAATCGTGTTGTTGGTGACCACATGGGTATGCTAGCAACGGTAATGAATGGCCTTGCTATGCGTGATGCGCTTCACCGTGCTTATGTTAATGCTCGTGTTATGTCTGCGATTCCTCTAAAAGGCGTGTGTGACGATTACAACTGGGCTGACGCTATCGCTCAACTTCGTCAAGGCCGCGTAGTGATTTTCTCTGCAGGCACAGGCAACCCATTCTTTACGACAGATTCAGCTGCGTGTTTACGTGGTATTGAAATCGAAGCTGATGTTGTATTAAAAGCAACCAAAGTTGATGGCGTATACACTGCTGACCCGGTATCTAACCCTGATGCAGAATTATATGATAAACTTGATTACAACACAGTTCTTGAAAAAGAATTAAAAGTTATGGACTTAGCAGCGTTTACTCTTGCTCGTGACCACAAAATGCCAATTCGTGTGTTTAATATGAACAAACCTGGTGCATTACGTCGTGTAGTAATGGGTGAGGCAGAAGGTACTTTAATCAGCAGTGCTGAATAATTGTCTGTAATAAAATAACATTTAAGGTGAAGTTGTGATTAACGAAATTAAAAAAGACGCTCAAGAGCGCATGGAAAAAAGTGTAGAATCACTGAGAAATAACCTGTTAAAAATTCGTACAGGTCGTGCACACCCAAGTCTTCTATCTGGTCTTTCTGTTGAGTATTACGGTGCAAGAACACCAATCAATCAAGTAGCTAACATCATTGCTGAAGATTCTCGTACTCTTGCAATTACTGTTTTTGATAAAGAACTTGCTGGTCTTGTTGAAAAAGCGATCATGATGTCTGATCTGGGTTTAAACCCTATGTCTGCGGGTACGGTAATTCGTGTACCACTTCCACCATTAACTGAAGAACGTCGTAAAAGTCTTGTTAAGATTGTACGTGGTGAAGCTGAAAATGGTCGTGTTGCCGTTCGTAATATTCGTCGTGATGCAAACGGTGATATTAAAGCGCTTCTTAAAGATAAAGAAATCTCAGAAGATGATGATCGTAGAACACAAGACGAGATTCAAAAACTAACAGACATCGCTGTTAAAAATATTGATGATGTACTTGCTGTTAAAGAAAAAGAGTTAATGGAAGTATAATTTACTTTTATTACTCATAGTTCAGGCTGATTTTTATCTATTTTTAGTGGTATGATGACGGCGATGAACACTGTAAGAAGCGCTATGTGCAGACATCAGCGCTTTTATTTTTAAGGGAGTTATATGACCAATCACATTCACACAGAAGCCTTATCATTAGATATATTGCCAAAACACATTGCGGTAATTATGGATGGTAATGGGCGCTGGGCAAAAGCTCAGGGTAAACCTCGTGTATTTGGTCATAAGGCTGGGGTTGATGCGGTAAGAAAAACCATATCAGCGGCCAGTAAATTAGGGATTAATGCCATTACTCTGTTTGCTTTTAGCAGTGAGAATTGGCGTCGTCCAGAAGAAGAAGTGAGTGTTCTCATGGAGTTGTTTATCACGGTACTTTCCCGTGAAGTAAAACGTCTTCATAAAAATAATATTCAGTTGCGTGTTATAGGTAATACCTCTCAATTTAGCTCTCGTCTTCAAAAGAAGATTTTAGAAGCAGAAGCATTAACACTTGAAAATTCAGGTTTAGTGTTAAATATTGCGGCTAATTATGGTGGAAAATGGGATATTACCCAAGCAGTGCAACGTCTTGCTTATCAAGTTGAGCAAGGTAATTTACAGGCAGATAATATTAACGAAGCATTGATCGCTTCGAAACTGACGATGTCAGATTTGCCTGATGTGGATTTGATGATAAGAACCAGTGGTGAATGCCGGATCAGTAACTTTATGTTATGGCAGATGGCTTATGCTGAGTTTTATTTCACTGACCAATATTGGCCTGATTTTAATGAACAAAGCTTAGCTGATGCTGTTGCTTGGTTTGTAAGTCGAGAAAGACGATTTGGTTGTACGGGTGAGCAAATCCAAGCTCTAATGAACGAAAAGGATCGATAAAGTTTGAAACAGCGCATTATTACTGCCCTTATTTTAGCTCCTCTAGTTATTGCCGGTATTTTCATGCTGCCAATGCAAGGTTTTTTAATCGCGATTATGGCCATTACACTGATTGGTTTTTGGGAGTGGACTCAATTTACTGAGTCAAAATCTCGTTATATAGCTATTATTCCTTCAATTGCTGCATTAGCGGCTTCATTTGTATTTCTCCCTACTTCAACGCTTGAATTAGCAATCCCATCTGATAGTCATTATATGATGCTCTTAGTTGGTTCGATTTGGTGGTTGATCGCTTCAGGCTTAGTGCTTACCTTTCCTAACAGCAAAAAAATGTGGCAAAACAATCTACTTTTAAAACATCTTTTTGGTTGGCTAACGATGATCCCATTCTTATGGAGTATTTTATTACTTCGTGCTGATAACTATGCGTTTGATGGTTATTATGGGGCAAAACTCGTGCTGTTAGTTTGCCTGCTTGTATGGGCAGCCGATAGTGGCGCTTATTTTGCTGGAAAAACATTTGGTAAACGAAAAATGTCACCTGCAGTTAGTCCAAATAAAACGATCGAAGGGTTGATTGGCGGGATCATCACTGCAATTATTATTGGTTGGGGAGCGGCAAGCGCTTTTGAGATCAAATTTGATAGTACCGCTGCGATGTTAGGTATTTTTATTGCTACCATCATTATTTCAGTACTTGGTGATCTTGTTGAAAGTATGTTTAAACGAGCATCTGGTATTAAAGATAGTGGAACTATCATTCCTGGGCACGGTGGTATTTTAGACCGTATTGATAGTTTAACGGCTGCCTTTCCTGTATTCGCATTTTTATATCTCTTTTAGTCATTCTTCAGCTCTTTTACGTAGAGCAACATAAAAAATGATAGGTTTAATGCGGCAGATAGTATGATCTGCCGCTTTTCTTTCTTACTTTCATCATGGTCACTTCATTATGCGCAAGTTAACCGTTCTTGGGGCTACAGGCTCTATTGGTAGTAGTACACTTTCAGTCGCAAAACAAAATTCACATCAATTTGAAATCGTTGCTCTCGGTGCGGGTTCAAATGTACAAAAGATGTTTGAACTATGTTGTGAGTGGCAACCTAAATATGCGGCGATGGCCGATCCAATCTCTGCTTTAGCTCTTCAACGCCAACTAAAATCAAACTCGATAAGAACTGACGTTTTTTCTGGAGAAGAAGGTCTATGCCATATTGCTCAACTTGATGAAGTTGATACTGTTATGGCTGCTATTGTCGGTGCTGCTGGCTTACTACCGACCATGTCTGCTGTTAAAGCGGGCAAACGTATTCTATTAGCGAATAAAGAAGCGTTGGTGATGTCTGGTCAATTATTTATTGATGCTGTTGAAAAATATGGGGCGGAATTACTCCCTGTTGATAGTGAACACAATGCTATATTTCAATGTTTACCAGAATCAATTCAAAGGAAATTAGGGCGTTGTGATTTAGATGCTCATGGTGTGAGTTCTATTTTATTAACCGGTTCTGGTGGTCCATTTCGATATACTGATATTTCAGAATTAGTGTCAGTGACGCCAGAAATGGCAATTGCTCATCCTAATTGGTCTATGGGGCCTAAAATATCCGTTGATTCAGCAACGATGATGAATAAAGGATTAGAGTACATTGAAGCTCGTTGGTTATTCAACACCACAAAAGAGCAACTAAAAGTAATTATTCATCCTCAATCTGTTATTCATTCTATGGTCCAATATAAAGACGGTTCTGTATTAGCTCAAATGGGACTGCCAGACATGAGAACACCAATAGCGTGTACCATGTCTTACCCTGAGCGTATTAGTTCAGGTGTTGAACCTCTTGATTTCACTAAAATTGGAGAGCTTTCTTTTTTAGAACCAGATTACTCTCGTTACCCTTGCTTGAAATTAGCTATTGATGCGTGTTACTCAGGTCAGCATGCGACAACGGGATTGAATGCGGCAAATGAACAGTCGGTTGCCGCATTTTTAAACAATGAAATTGGTTTTACGGATATCACTCGAATTAATGAGCAGGTTTTGAACAAAGTATGTGCAAACTTCCAAAACCTTGAGCTAGATAGCTTGGAAAGCCTGATCGACCTAGATAGAATGGCGCGTAATTATGCCGATGAGGCTCTTAAAAAGGTTTAACTATGTCAGAACTACTTTGGAATTTAGCATCGTTTATCATTGCTCTCGGTATTTTGGTTGCCGTGCATGAGTATGGCCATTTCTGGGTAGCTCGCCGTTGTGGCGTTATTGTTGAAAAATTCTCTATTGGATTTGGTAAATCTATTTGGAGTAGAAAAGGCAAAGACGGTACAGAATACAGCATTTCAATGATCCCTTTAGGTGGATATGTGAAGATGCTGGATGAGCGAGTCGATGACGTCCCTGAAGAATTAAAAAAACACGCATTTAATAATCGTCCGTTATGGCAACGAAGTGCAATTGTTGCTGCGGGTCCTATTGCTAACTTTATTTTTGCCGTTTTTGCTTGTTGGTTAGCTTTCATGATTGGGGTGACGGCATTAAAGCCAGTGGTTGGTTCTGTTGAAAACAACTCTATATTTTCTCAAGCAGGAATTGAATCTGGAGTGGAACTAAAAGCCATTTCAGGAATCAAAACCTCGGATTGGGAATCGGTTAATATGGCGATTGTTTCTCATATTGGTGATGAATCAATGACGGTAACTTATAGTGACAGCGATAATATTGGTGTTGATGTAACTAAGCGTTTGGATCTATCGTCATGGAAATTCGATCCTGAAAAAGATTCACCAATGCTAACGTTGGGTTTTAGACCTTACCGACCAGAAGTGACATTAACGATAGCTAATGTTAGTGATAATAGTGCCGCGAGTCGTTCTGGAATGTTAATTGGGGATATTCTTTCTTCAGTGAACGGTAAAGAATTATCCAAATGGCAGCAAATGGTGGATGAAATTCAAGGCAATCCTAGTGCGCCAATGTCAATTGTTGTTATTCGTGATGGCATTGATACGACATTGACGTTAACACCAGATAGCCGCGAGGATTCGGAAGGTAAGTTAATCGGTTTTGCCGGTGTTTCACCTGAGTTTAAAGGGTGGCCTGAAGGATATCGTTATGAGAAACAATATGGTCCAATTGTTGCGTTAGAAAAAGCAATGATAAAAACTGGCAATATTATAGATTTAACATTGACCATGACTAAGAAATTATTCACGGGTGATGTCGCTTTAAACAACCTAAGTGGTCCTATTTCTATAGCAAAAGGAGCAGGGGCCACCGCTGATTATGGTATTGTTTCATTTTTAGGATTTTTAGCCTTAATTAGCGTAAATTTAGGTATTATCAATTTATTACCTCTTCCGGTATTGGATGGCGGTCATTTACTGTTTTTTGCTATCGAGGGAATTACACGTAAACCCGTACCAGAAAGAGTTCAAGAAATCGGTTATAAAGTAGGAACAGCACTTATTATGTCTTTAATGGCTGTTGCATTATTTAACGACTTTATGCGCCTTTAAGCAGTAGCAAGGAATAATTAGACGTATTATGGCGATGAAAAAATTGTTGATTGCTACATTGCTTTTTAGCAGTGTAGCAGCACAAAGCGCAGAAACATTTGTAATTGATGATATACGCTTTGAGGGATTGCAGCGTGTAGCATTGGGTGCTGCGCTTTTAAAAACACCAGTCCGTGTTGGCGATAGTATGAGCCAACAAGATGTCTCTCAGGTAATTAAAGCTCTATTTGCCTCGGGTAACTTTGAAGATGTAAAAGTATTTCGTGATGGGAGCACGTTACTCATTCGAGTAACTGAGCGTCCGACGATTGCTAATATTTCCTTTTCTGGAAATAAAGCAATTAAAGAAGAACAATTACAACAAAATTTAGAAGCGTCTTCTGTTCGAGTAGGTGAGGCTTTAGATAGAACAACATTAAGTAACATAGAGAAAGGCTTAGAAGACTTCTACTATAGTGTTGGTAAATACAATGCAACAGTGCACGCCATTGTTACTCCGTTACCTCGAAATCGTGCTGATTTAAAATTTGTGTTTACTGAAGGTGTTTCCGCTAAAATTCAGCAAATTAACTTTATTGGAAATGAAGTCTTTACTGATGAGCAGCTATTAAGCCGTTTTAATCTAAATGTTGATGTTGCTTGGTGGAACTTTTTAGCGGATGAAAAGTATCAGAAGCAGGTTTTAGCGGGTGATATTGAAGCATTACGTTCGTATTACCTTGATCGTGGTTACTTAAAATTCCAAGTAGACTCAACACAAGTCTCAATCTCTCCTGATAAAAAAGGTGTGTATATCGCTTTAACCGTAAAAGAAGGTGAAGCTTATACTGTCAATGGCGTTAAATTCCAGGGCGACCTTATTGGTAAAAAAGAAGAGTTTGAAAAACTGGTTACTTTTGAAGATGGTGATGTTTATAACGGCTCAGCAGTTACGCGTTTAGAAGAAAGTGTAAAGCGTATTCTAGGTGAAGCGGGTTATGCATACCCTAAAGTTCGAACTATACCTGAATTTGATGATGAGAATCAGACCGTATCTTTGGCTATAAATGTTGAAGCGGGTAATCGCATATATGTGCGTGATATTAAATTTGTTGGTAACACATCAACAAAAGATGAAGTATTACGACGTGAAATGCGCCAGATGGAAAGTAGTTGGTTAAACTCTAAATCTATTGAAACGGGTAAAGCACGTTTGAACCGTCTAGGTTTCTTTGAAACTGTCGATGTTCAAACCGTACGTGTTCCTGGCTCTGATGATCAAGTTGATTTAATTTATTCAGTTAAAGAAGCGAACTCAGGAAGTGTTAACTTCGGTGTTGGTTATGGTACTGAATCAGGCGTAAGCTTCCAAGTTGGTCTGCAACAAGATAACTTCATTGGTTCTGGTAACCGTGTTGGTATCAATGCCATGATGAACGATTATCAAAAGAACATCAGTTTAGATTATCGTGACCCTTACTGGAACCTAGATGGTGTCAGTCTTGGTGGTAAGATTTTCTATAATGAATTTGAAGCCTCTGATGCTGGTATCGTCGATTATACCAACCAAAGTTACGGTGGTAATTTAACGTGGGGTTTCCCATTTGATGAATTAAACTACTTTGAAATTGGTGTCGGTTATACGCATAACAAGATCTCTAATCTTGAAATGTATATGCAGATTGAACAATACTTGAATTCGGTTGGTGAAGCTTATGATGAAGCCGATCAAACACTGATTGTTAGTGATTTTGATGTAACATTATCATGGACGCGTAATAACTTGAACAAAGGGTATTTCCCTACAGCAGGTAACTACCAACGTGCTTCTTATAAAATAACAACACCAAACTCAGATTCTCAGTTCTTTAAAGCACAATATGAAGCTCGTCAATATTTCCCATTAACTAAGAAGCACGAGTTCGCTTTATTAATGCGTGGTAAAGTTGGCTATGGTAATGGTTATGGACAGACCGACGGTAACGATAACCTGTATCCATTCTATGAGAACTTTTACGCAGGTGGTTTTACAACGTTGCGTGGTTTTGGTTCAAACTCAGCAGGACCAAAAGCGGTTTATAATGAAAACTCAGTAGGGAATAACCCTAATTATAAAGCAACAGATGATTCTGTTGGTGGTAATGCAACCGCATTAGCAAGTATTGAGCTAATTGTACCAACCCCATTTGCAAGTGAAGAGGCTCAAGGTCAAATACGTACCAGTGTTTTCTTTGATATGGCAAGTGTGTGGGATACGGAATTTGATTATAAAGATCCAAAACCGGGTATGGACGGCGCTCAGTATTATTATGATTACTCTGATCCAACGAATTTCCGTTCATCTTATGGTGCAGCACTACAATGGATGTCACCAATGGGGCCGTTAGTATTCTCAGTTGCGAAACCAGTGAAGATTTATGAAGGTGATGATGAAGAATTCTTCAGTTTTACCATCGGGCGAACTTTCTAAGCATTGAATGCTCTAATAGAAAAGTGTTAATGTAAATGTTATCTATAGTAGATACTACAATAATTAAATAAGGGTATGATTTTGAATAAGTTGGTAAAAGCAGCCGCTTTAGGCACCGTTTTGTTAAGTGGTTCTTTTTTCGCTAATGCAGCAGAAGCAGCAACGAAAATTGGTTATGTAAACATGGCTCAAATTGTTCAGCAAATGCCACAACGTGAAGCTATTTCAGAAAAGCTTCGTGCAGAATTTAAAGATCGTATCGATGAGCTTCGTGGCTTAGAGTCAAAAATCAAAGATAAAGTAGAAACGATTAAACGTGATGGTGAGCTACTTGGTAATTCAGGTAAAACAAAACTTGAGCGTGAAATTGCGTCTTTGCAATCAGATTATAAACTGAAGGCTCAAGCATTAGATGAAGATAATCGTCGTCGTCAAGGCGAAGAGCGTCAGAAACTAATCATGCAAGTTCAACAAACAGTTGAAAAAGTAGCAAACAAAGAAGGCTACGATATGGTTGTTGATGCAGCAACTCTACTTTGGGCACAACCTGAAGACAACCTATCAGAAAAAGTAATCAAAGCAATTAAATAAGGTTGAATATGACTCGTATTACGCTTGCTAAATTGGCAGAAAAATTAGGTGCAACCGTTCATGGTAACGGTGATGTTATTGTACATTCGATTGCTTCGATGAATAAAGCAAGAGAAGGAGACATTACGTTTCTTTCGAATGCAAAATATCGTAAGCAGTTAGCTGAGTGCCAAGCATCTGCAGTAATAGTAAAAGAAGCAGATGTTGAATTTTGCCAATCGAATGCATTAATAATGCGAGACCCATATTTAGGCTTTGCTCTAGCTGCACAGGCATTGGATACAACGCCTGCACCAGCTACGGATATCGCCCCTTCAGCTTATATTGCAGCTGATGCAATTATTGGTAAAGGGGTCGCTATTGGACACAATGCAGTCATTGAGTCAAAAGCGGTGATTGCAGATGGAGCGATTATTGGTTCTGGTTGTTTTATTGGACAAGAAGCAAAGATAGGTGAAAATACCAAGCTTTGGGCTAATGTTTCAATCTATCATCGAGTTGAAATCGGAAAATCCTGTTTAGTACAAGCTGGCACTGTTATTGGTTCTGATGGTTTTGGTTATGCAAACGATCGTGGCACTTGGGTTAAGATCCCACAATTAGGCACTGTTATTATTGGTGATAATGTGGAAATTGGTGCAAATGCAGCAATTGACCGTGGTGCGATTGATAATACGATTATTGAAAGTAATGTAATTATTGATAATCACATTCAAATCGCTCATAACGTACAAATCGGATCTGGTTCAGCGATGGCTGGTGGTACTATTGTTGCCGGCAGCACAAAAATTGGTAAACATTGTATCATCGGTGGCGGTTCGGTTATTAACGGTCACATTGAAATCACAGATGGCGTAACGATTACTGGCATGGGAATGGTAATGAGAGGCATCTCTGAGAAGGGAATGTACTCATCTGGTATTCCACTTCAGCCGAATAAAGAATGGCGTAAAACCGCGACACGAGTTCATAAAATTGATGATATGAATAAGCGTTTGAAAGCGGTAGAAAAAAAACTGGTTGATTAAGCTCAGTTTTTCAACATTCTAATTAATAAGTATTGGTCTGCATTTTGCAGGCCTTTGTCTATCTATTATTACTCTATTTGAGCTACACTATTACTCAGATATGATATTGTTTTACAGGAATACTATTTTGACTCGTGAAAATAAAACACTAACGATTACAGAGATTCAGGCACTATTGCCTCACCGTTACCCATTTTTATTAATTGACCGCGTAATCGACTTTGAAGAAGAAAAGTACTTGCATGCGATTAAAAACGTGTCAGTTAATGAGCCTCAGTTTACGGGTCACTTCCCTCAAATGCCTATATTTCCCGGTGTTCTTATTCTTGAAGCTATGGCTCAAGCAACGGGTTTGTTAGCGTTTAAATCGTTTGGTGCTCCTGCTGAAAATGAATTGTATTATTTTGCTAGTATTGATAAAGCAAAATTCCGTAAGCCAGTAGTGCCTGGTGATCAGCTTGTTCTTGAAGTTGAATTCATTAAAGATCGTCGCGGTATTGCTCTATTTAATGGTGTCGCAAAAGTTGATGGCGCTGTCGTATGTTCTGCTGAACTTAAATGTGCGAGACGAGAGTTTTAATTATGATTCATGAAACGGCTCAAATTCACCCATCCGCAGTTATTGAAGGTGATGTGACTATTGAAGCTAATGTATCTGTTGGCCCATTTAGTTATATTTCAGGCAATGTAACTATTGGAGAAGGTACAGAAGTAATGTCGCATGTTGTCATCAAAGGTGACACGATAATCGGCAAAGATAACCGTATTTTTTCATTCGCGATTATTGGTGAAGAAAGCCAAGATAAAAAATATGGCGGTGAAGCAACAAAAGTCGTTGTTGGTGATCGTAACTTTATCCGTGAAAGTGTTCAGATTCATCGCGGTACGGTTCAAGATCGTGGTGTAACAACCGTAGGTAATGACAACTTACTTTGTGTGAATGTACATATCGCGCATGATTGTATTGTTGGCAGTAACATCATCATGGGTAACAATGCAACGTTAGCGGGCCATGTCACTATTGAAGATTATGCGATTGTTTCTGCATTATCTCCAGTGCATCAGTTCTGTACAGTTGGAGCTCATAGCTTTATTGGCGGTGCATCTGTTGTTGTTCAAGACGTTCCTCCTTTTGTTATGGCACAAGGAAATCACTGTAAACCTTTTGGTATTAATATCGAAGGGCTAAAGCGCCGTGGTTTTGAAAAGCCTGAAATTCATGCTATTCGCCGTGCTTATAAAGCGCTTTACCGTAACGGTAATACGTTAGAAGAAGCAAAAGAAGAGATAAAGACAGAAATTGAAGCATTCCCAGTTCTTCAAGGTTTCTTAGATTTGTTTGAAAAATCTACGCGCGGTATTATTCGTTAATTATGGCGTTTAGATAATTATATAAGCATATTATAAAGGCCTATTTCGTGTAGGCCTTTTTTATTTTGGAGTAAATATGACCAAACCATTACGAATCGGTATCGTTGCAGGAGAACTCTCTGGTGACACGCTAGGTGAAGGCTTTATTAAGTCGGTTAAAGCACAATATCCTAATGCTGAGTTTGTAGGGATCGGTGGACCTAAAATGATAGCTCAAGGGTGTGAGTCATTATTTGATATGGAAGAGCTGGCGGTAATGGGCTTGGTTGAGGTTCTTGGACGTTTACCTCGTTTATTAAAAGTTAAAGCTGAACTTGTCCGTTATTTTTCTCAAAATCCACCGGATGTTTTTATTGGTATTGATGCGCCTGATTTTAACTTACGTTTAGAGAAAACGTTGAAAGATTCGGGTATCAAAACCGTTCATTATGTGAGCCCTTCTGTTTGGGCTTGGCGTCCAAAGCGTATTTTTAAAATCGATGCAGCAACCGATTTAGTTCTCGCCTTTTTACCGTTTGAAAAAGCATTTTATGATAAATACAATGTGGCTTGTGAATTTATTGGTCATACATTGGCAGATGCGATCCCAATGCAGAGTGATAAAATAGCGGCTCGTAAATTGTTGGGTCTAGAATTAGATCGTCAATGGTTAGCGGTATTACCTGGGAGCCGTGGTGGTGAAGTGGCATTAATCGCAAAACCGTTTATAGAGACGTGTCAGAGAATACATCAAAAACACCCTAATATGGGGTTTGTTGTGGCGGCCGTGAATAAAAAACGTCGTGAGCAATTTGAAGTGATTTGGAAAGAAACGGCTCCTGAACTTAAATTTATTATCATTCAAGATACCGCTCGTAATGTAATGACTGCCGCAGATTCTGTTTTATTGGCTTCTGGTACAGTAGCACTTGAATGTATGCTAATTAAAAGACCAATGGTTGTTGGTTACCAAGTGAATAAATTAACCGGATGGATTGCGCAAAAACTCTCTATCACCGAATTTGTTTCATTGCCTAATGTGTTAGCAGGAAAGGAATTGGTTCAAGAGTTTATTCAAGAAGAGTGTCATCCTGATTTTCTATACCCTGCGATGGAAAAAGTATTAAGCCAAGATAACAGCGAATTGATCGATACATTTACAGAGATGCACCAGTGGATTAAAAAAGATGCAGATAAACAAGCTGCTAATGCCGTCTTACGTCTAATTAATAAAGAAACAGCAGAATAATCTAATGACAAAGAAAATAGATTCTAAAGAATTACCTCCATTTGAGTACCCACAAGGCTATCAGTTATTTGCGGGCGTTGATGAAGTTGGACGCGGCCCGTTAGTGGGTGCGGTTGTGACTGCTGCTGTTATTTTAGATCCTAATAATCCAATTGAAGGATTAACGGATTCAAAAAAATTGACAGAAAAAAAACGTGATTTGTTATTTCCTGAAATTCAAGAAAAAGCGTTAGCTTGGTCTTTAGGGCGATGTGAAGCACATGAGATCGATGAGTTGAATATTTTACAAGCCACAATGGTTGCGATGCAAAGAGCTATTGCTGGGTTGAAGGTTACTCCTGATTTCGCTCTAATTGATGGGAATAAGGTGCCTGAATTGCCAATGGCTGGTTTAGCGGTTGTAAAAGGTGATTTACGCGTTCAAGAGATCAGCGCGGCTTCAATTCTTGCTAAGGTTACCCGTGACAGAGAGATGGAAGTATTGGATAAAGAGTTCCCTCAATATGGCTTTGCTAAACACAAAGGTTATCCAACCAAGGCGCATTTTGCTGCGATTGAAGAGCACGGTGTTATTTCAGAGCATCGTCGTAGTTTTAAACCTGTAAAACGTGTTTTAGGGATCGAGTAATGTCTGAAACCAAATTCGTACACCTTAGGGTACACAGTGATTTCTCCTTAATTGATGGGCTTTCAAAGGTTCCACCATTAGTTAAAAAGATGGCTGAGTTAAATATGCCAGCGATGGGGTTGACTGACTTTACCAACTTGTGTGGTTTGGTTAAATACTATTTTGCAGCACATGGTGCAGGTATTAAACCGATTATTGGTGCTGACTTTAAAGTTCAATCAACAGAGTTTGGTAATGAACTGTTTAATTTGACCGTTTTGGCAAAAAATAATGAAGGTTATAAAAACCTGACTTTATTGATATCAAAAGCTTATTTGCGTGGCCATGTTCAACATACCCCTGTTATGGATAAAGAGTGGTTAATTGAACATAAAGAAGGATTAATTATCCTTTCTGGTGCGAAAAATGGGGATGTAGGTAAAGCCTTATTAAAAGGTAATCAAGAATTAGTTAATGAATGTGTCGATTTTTACAAAACGTATTTTCCTGATCATTATTATTTAGAATTGATCCGGACAGGGCGTGTTGACGAAGACAGCTATCTTCATTTTGCTGTTGATCTTGCTGAAAAAGAAGGGTTGCCAGTTGTAGCAACAAATGATGTTTGTTTTATCAAAGCCGATGATTTTGATGCTCATGAGATCCGTGTCGCGATTCATGATGGCTTTACTTTAGAAGATCCTCGTCGACCTAAAAACTACAGTTCACAACAGTATTTGAGAACGGAAGAGGAGATGTGTGAGCTTTTTGCTGACATCCCAGAAGCGTTAGAAAACAGTGTTGAGATAGCCAAGCGTTGTAATGTTACCGTTCGTTTAGGTGAATACTTTCTGCCTAACTTCCCAACGGAAGGAATGAAGATTGAAGATTTCCTCGTCAAGAAATCTCAAGAAGGATTAGAAAGACGTTTAGCCTTTTTGTTCCCAGATGAAAATATACGTTTAGAGCGTCGACCAGAATACGATGAACGTCTGCAAATAGAACTCGATGTAATTAACCAAATGGGATTCCCTGGTTATTTCTTGATCGTAATGGAGTTTATCCAGTGGTCAAAAGATAACTTAATTCCAGTTGGACCTGGGCGAGGGTCAGGTGCTGGTTCACTTGTTGCCTATGCGTTAGATATTACCGATCTCGATCCACTTGAATATGACCTGTTATTCGAACGATTCTTGAACCCTGAGCGTGTCTCGATGCCCGATTTCGATATCGACTTCTGTATGGATAAGCGTGATAAGGTTATTGAGCACGTTGCTGAAATATATGGTCGTGATGCGGTATCCCAAATTATTACCTTTGGTACGATGGCGGCTAAAGCGGTAATTCGAGATGTTGGTCGAGTGCTTGGTCATCCTTATGGTTTTGTTGATCGTCTTTCAAAGTTAATACCGACAGATCCTGGTATGACGTTAGCGAAAGCTTTTGAAGCAGAACCACAACTGCCTGAACTGTATAATGCAGATGAAGAAGTTCGTGCTCTTATCGATATGTGTAGAATCTTAGAAGGTTGTACACGAAATGCAGGTAAGCATGCGGGTGGTGTTGTTATTTCACCAACGACGATTACGGATTTCTCACCATTGTATTGTGATGCGGATGGTAATTTCCCTGTTACACAGTTTGATAAGAATGATGTTGAAACCGCAGGTTTAGTTAAATTCGACTTCTTAGGCCTACGAACCTTAACGATCATTGATTGGGCGTTGGGTTTAATTAACCCTCGACGAGAAAAAGAAGGAAAAGAAGCGGTTCGAATCGAATCGATCCCTCTTGACGATCAAGCGTCCTTTAAGTTGTTACAAAATTCAGAAACGACCGCGGTATTCCAGTTAGAATCTCGTGGAATGAAAGATCTGATCAAGCGATTACAGCCCGATAGCTTTGAAGATATCATCGCTTTGGTGGCACTTTTCCGTCCTGGTCCTTTGCAATCAGGGATGGTAGATAACTTTATTGACCGTAAACATGGTCGTGAAGAGGTGTCTTATCCTGATGTAAATTGGCAGCATGAGTCATTAAAAGAAACGCTAGAACCAACGTACGGCATTATTTTATACCAAGAACAAGTAATGCAAATTGCACAGATCTTAGCGGGTTATACGCTAGGTGGCGCCGATATGCTTCGTCGTGCTATGGGTAAGAAAAAACCCGAAGAAATGGCAAAACAGCGTGGTACGTTTAAAGACGGTGCGATTGCGAATGGCGTAGATGGCGAGTTGTCGATGAAAATCTTCGACTTGGTAGAAAAGTTTGCCGGTTATGGTTTTAACAAATCGCACTCAGCGGCCTATGCTCTGGTTTCTTATCAAACATTATGGTTAAAAACGCACTATCCAGCCGAATTCATGGCAGCGGTAATGACGGCCGATATGGATAATACGGACAAAATCATCGGCTTAGTTGATGAATGTTTTCGTATGAAACTGAAAGTATTACCGCCAGATGTAAATGCGGGCCTTTATCGTTTTAATGTTGATGAAGATGGCGCCATTGTTTACGGTATTGGTGCGATTAAAGGGGTTGGTGAAGGCCCTATTGAAAATATTATCGAAGCACGAAATAAAGGTGGTTATTTCCGTGATTTATTCGATTTTTGTTCTCGAATTGACACGAAAAAAACCAATAAACGTATTGTGGAAAAATTAATTCGTTCTGGTGCTTTGGATCGCCTTGGTCCTCATAGAGCCGCATTAATGGCATCGGTAGAAGATGCAATGAAGGCGGCAGGTCAACACCATCAAGCAGAATCGTTTGGGCAATCAGACATGTTTGGGGTATTAACTCAAGCACCAGAAGAAGTCGAACAAGCTTATACGCATGTTCCGCGATGGCCAGAGAAAGTATGGCTTGAAGGGGAGCGGGAAACCTTAGGTCTTTATCTAACGGGGCACCCCGTTAATGCGTACATTAAAGAATTGTCTCGATATACAACGTGGCGTTTGAATGATGCTCACGTTACGAGACGCGATCAAACTGTAACGGTTGCAGGTTTAGTTATTGCTGCTAGAGTAATGACCACCAAACGAGGCAGTCGTATTGGTTTAATGACATTGGATGACAGATCGGGCCGAATGGAGGTCATGTTGTTCTCTGATGCCCTTGATCGATACGCTGATTTGCTAGAAACTGACAAAATAGTGCTTGTTTCTGGACAGGTCAGCTTTGATGATTTCAATGGGGGGCTTAAAATGTCTGCCCGTGAAGTGATGTCATTGGGAGATGCACGAGAAAAATACGCTCGTGGATTGTCCGTTTCTGTTACCGATGCGCAAATTAACAACCAATTTTTTGAACGCTTTAGTCAAATACTAGAGCCTAATCGGGCAGGGACTGTCCCGGTAAATGTATATTATCAGCGAGCCGATGCTCGTGTTAAGTTGGTCTTAGGGACAGAGTGGCGAGTTACGCCAACAGACCAACTAATGGATGATTTGAAATCGTTGCTTGGCGAACAGCAAGTCGAGCTTGAATTTAACTAGAATAAGTAAGGCTGCTAATTTGAGCGGCCTTGAACTAACAAGGATTCTTTAATGAGCCTAAATTTTCTTGAATTTGAAAAACCAATTGCAGAACTAGAAGCTAAAATTGAAGCGCTGCGTGATATTTCTCGTCGTGGTGGAGATAATACGCTTGATCTAGAAAAAGAAATTAAGCAATTAGAAGATAAATGTTTAGAGCTTAAAAAGAAAACATTTAGTAACTTAGGTGCGTGGGAAGTAGCACAACTTGCTCGTCATCCTGAGCGTCCATATGTATTAGATTACATTGAACATATGTTTACTGAGTTTGATGAATTAGCGGGTGATCGTGCTTTTGCTGATGATAAAGCATTAGTGGGTGGTATGGCTCGTTTAGATGGCCGTCCTGTGATGATAATTGGTCATCAAAAAGGACGTGGCACGAAAGAAAAAGTACGTCGCAATTTTGGTATGCCAAAACCTGAAGGTTACCGTAAGGCAAAACGTTTAATGCAAATGGCTGAGCGTTTTAAAATGCCGATCATTACTTTTATTGATACTGCTGGTGCTTATCCAGGTGTTGGTGCTGAAGAACGTGGTCAATCTGAAGCCATTGCTACGAACCTTAAAATCATGTCTGAGCTAAGTGTTCCTGTGATTTGTAATGTTGTTGGTGAAGGCGGTTCTGGTGGTGCTCTTGCTATCGGTGTAGGTGATTATGTTAACATGCTTCAATACTCTACGTATTCAGTGATTTCTCCTGAAGGTTGTGCTTCAATTTTATGGCGTGATTCAGATAAAGCACCTCAAGCGGCTGAAGCAATGGGACTTGTTGCTCCTCGTTTAAAAGAGCTAGAGTTGATTGATACGATCATTGATGAACCATTAGGTGGTGCGCATCGTAATCATAAAGCAACGGCTGAGAATATTAAGCAACGTTTAATTGAACAATTGAACGAGCTTGAAGGTTTTGATGAAGAAGCGTTGCTTGAACGTCGTTATCAACGTTTAATGAATTACGGTTACTGCTAATAATTATGAGTAAAGTTCGGAACTAGATTCGCGAATTTTAATAATATAGAGTAAAGTGAAAACGAGCCTTAGTGCTCGTTTTTTTCATTTTTAGGTTTTAATTTTATATGCTTTCTTCTCATTTCTCTCAGACATTATCTCTTTATATTTCACCTAAATCAGAACTCGTGGTTGCATTCAGCGGCGGTGTTGATTCTGTTGTATTGCTTCATCTAGCGGCTTATTACTCTAAGTTACATCAATTACCTTGTGTTGCTGTTTATGTAAATCATGGATTAAGTGAACACGCTGTTGAGTGGGAAGTTTTTTGTCAATCTTATTGCGATAGCCTTGGTATCTCGTTGTTTATTGAACGAGTTAACTTAGATATTGGTCCACAACAGAGCTTAGAAGAAGTTGCGCGAGAAGCACGTTACGATGTGCTTGCAAAACACATTAATAACCATTCTTTGTTATTAACAGGGCAACACCAAGATGATCAAGTAGAAACCTTTTTCTTAGCATTGAAAAGAGGAAGTGGTCCTGCTGGTTTATCGTCAATGCCCGTAATAGCCCCTTTTGTTACGGGACGAAAATGTCGACCATTATTGTCTACTTCTCGGTGTGATATTGAAGCGTATGCAAACGTGAATCAATTGAAATGGGTAGAAGATGAAAGCAATAAAGATACTCGCTTTGACCGAAACTTCTTACGCCACAAGGTAACCCCATTGTTGCGTCAACGTTGGCCTAGTTTTGCTTCAGCGGTGAATCGCAGTGCACAATTATGTGCAGAACAAGAGCAGTTATTGACTGAACTACTTCAACCAAAAGTGAAGGCTTATCAAAATACGATTCAAGGTATTTCGATTGAATCGCTTGCACTTGAATCTGAAGCGGCTTGCAAGGTTATATTAAGGTTATGGTTAAAACAGTTTTCTATTCTTTTGCCGACCCAAGCTCAATTAGGCGTGCTATGGAACGAAGTGGCTAATGCACAGCAAGATGCAAATCCTTGTTTAGAAATTAATTCGATCCAATTACGACGTTTTCAAGGTTACCTGTATTGCCTTCCACAATATGGCGATGTCTCGCAGTGGAACTCGGAATTAAAGGAAATATTAACCTTACCTGATGGGTTAGGAGATATCGAATTGAAGCAAACAGTAGGCGGCAATGATTCTGATTTGATGCCTTTATTTCTGCGATCGCCTTTGAGCGGTGAGAGAGTGACGGTGCGTTTTGATAGTACGGGATTAATTGCTCATCCAGAGGCAAGACAACATAGTCGTAAAATGAAAAAGTTGTATCAAGAGTATGGGATCCCTAGTTGGCAAAGAACACGATTGCCGCTCATTTTTTATAATGACCAATTAGCGGCTGTTACTGGGTTATTTGTATGTAAAGCATTTTCAGGGAAAGAGTGTGAGCTGATCTGGCATAAATCAGGCTCAATATAGACATTCGGAATTTACTTGGCAAAATGACTAAAAAAATAAAGGAGCAGTGTAAATGAAAAAAGTAATTGGACTGGCAGTTATCGGCTTATTGGTATCAACGTCTACATTTGCAGCGGGTGATGCCGCAGCAGGGAAAGCAAAATCTGCAATTTGTGCTTCATGTCATGGGGCGAATGGTATTGCGGTGATTCCGGGTTACCCGAACTTGAAAGGGCAGAATGCACAATATATCGAATCTTCATTAAAAGCTTATAAGAGTAAGCAGCGTAATGGCGGTAATGCGGCAATTATGCAACCAATGGCGGCAATGCTGAATGATACTGATATCTCAAATTTAGCGGCTTACTATTCTACGATGAAATAGAACGGAAGTAAGTAATGCGATTCCTTGGTTGAATGTTGATGGCCCCTCGACGATAATGGTCTGATATTTACTATTGATGTTAAGGGATTAATATGAAGAAGATCGAAGCAATCATCAAACCGTTTAAATTAGATGATGTGCGAGAAAGCCTTGCTGATGTAGGTATCACAGGTATGACTGTCTCTGAAGTAAAAGGCTTTGGACGTCAAAAAGGTCATACTGAATTATACCGTGGCGCTGAATACATGGTCGATTTCTTACCGAAAGTAAAATTAGAAATTGTTGTGAATGATGATGTTGTCGATCAATGCATTGACGCTATCATTGAAACGGCGCAGACTGGAAAAATTGGTGATGGTAAAATTTTCGTCACTGACGTAAGCCGTGTTATTCGTATCCGAACGGGCGAAGAAGACGAAGACGCAATTTAATTAATACTGTTCTGTTTGAATGGTATAACGTAAGGAAGGAGTGATGATTCACTCCTTTTTTGTTTATGAAAAAGAAAACAATATTTATATCAACCGTTGCACTGCTTATTGGTGCGATGATTATGGCTAAATCGTTTATTTTTACGATCCCTTTAAAACCAGAGTTAATAGAACTTACGCCTGATTCTATGGATTATAAGACGGGTTGTGCTGAGTTCGATGAATCAAAACCTATCGACCGTGATGGTACTATCAACGTACTTGTTTGGAATATTTATAAACAACAAAAACAAGACTGGGAACCTGCGTTAAGAAAGTTAACTCAAAAAGCAGATTTGGTTTTATTGCAAGAAGCGAGTTTAACGCCTGAATTAAAAGCGTTTATTATTGATAAAAGTTATTCTGCTGAATTGGTCAGAGCGTTTGATGTGTTTGATACCAGTGCGGGAGTGTTAAGTCTTGCAAAAGTACAAGCGGAGCGCGCCTGTGCCCATACCGCGATAGAACCTTGGTTACGTTTACCTAAATCAGCGTTATTATCTGAATACGCGTTATCTAATGACGAATCGTTAATGGTGGTTAATGTTCATGCCATCAATTTCACATTAGGAATCGAAGATTATCAACGCCAAATGAGTGATTTAGAAAAGGAAGTTAAAAATCATGTTGGGCCACTGATTCTGGCGGGTGATTTTAATTCTTGGAGTAGTGCTAGATTAGAGGCATTAGATCAAGAAGTGGCTCGCCTTAGATTAAAAGAAGTTCGGTTTACGCCTGATGAGCGAATGATATTTATGACAGGGTTACCTTTGGATCATGTTTTTTATCGAGGTTTAAATGTAAAAGAAGCGCACTCAATAAAGAGTAACGCTTCTGATCATAATCCATTAGAAGTTAGTTTTAACCTGAAAAGGCCGTAATTAATCCCCATAATGTAAAGCAAGCAACCCATGGAAGGGCGGAGATTATAAGTGCTCTTGCTCTGTCTAAATCCGTCCATGCGCCAAGAGCTGCATAGCCTAAAACAATGTACCAAGGCATTAATAACGGGAATGAACTCGCGTAAGCAGACCAATGATCTGTCATTGGTAGCTTGATTAAGCCATTCAAGCTATTTAAATCAGCCGCGTAAGGCATCGTATTCGCGTGATTTAGTAAAAGACTTATATAGCTAGCAATATCGCCAATAAGCGCTGGAAACATCACTATTGTGCTTGCAGCGACCCATTTAAAGTAACCATGTTGGTACTTGCTTGTAAT
>SAMEA5043647__coassemble_224_pt1 | contig 27097 bp, 22 predicted proteins | sample SAMEA5043647__metabat2_low_PE_001 | metagenome-assembled genome bin SAMEA5043647 (sample SAMEA5043647) | Gadus morhua | reverse complement strand
CGAAGAAGGCCGCAACTATAATTAGGGTCGTGCCGTAGTTAGCAAGAATATCCATTGTAGTACCTGTTACTGAATCACAAACTTATGAGCGAGATAACATCAGTTCTAAACGAGAACCAACACGTTGTGCTTGGTCGGCAATGCCACCAACCCACTCAAGAATTTTATAAAGGAACATAACATCGATTGGGTTGTATTTGTGCTCGATGCCCATGAGTTGTTGACGCAATTGAATCTGCAGATCATCAGTATCATCTTCAATGATATCTAGTTTGTTGATCATTTCTGCAACTAAGGTGACTTCACGTCCTTTAAAGCCGGTTTCTAACAGTTCGTCTAATTCGCTGATTACTTCTTGGGCTTGGTTAGCCGCATCTAAACAACGCTGAACATAAGCTAGAAATGCATCCTGCATAGAGGTTGGAATTTCAAGTTGACGACCGACAACGCGACCTGCGATATCTTTAGCCAAGTTTGCGAGTTTATCTTGTTGAGTCAGAAGGCCGAGCATATCGGTACGATCAACAGGCATAAACAACCCGCGAGGAAGTTTTAAACGAATTTCACGTTTCAGAACATCCGCTTCTTTCTCAAGATGAGAAATTTGCGCACGAAGTTCATTCGCTTTTTCCCAATCACCAGTTGCACACGTTTCGAAAAACGGAATAAGCAGTGAGCAGCATTCATTGACACAAACAACGTGACGCTGCAAAGGTTTCATTGGGGACTTTGCGAATAACCCCATAATAGTATTTACTGGCATGGTTTCTTAACCTAATAAAACAAGCACCTAATGGTGAATTGTTAGACGATGGCCATAAAGGCGCGAATGTTAACCCAATCCCACTATCAATAAAACTACTTTAGATCATGGTTTGGGCATTATTTCTTGCTTGATACCGAACAGTTTAAGCCATATCCTTGGAAAGACAACGGTTATGAGGTCATTATGGAAACTGAAATAGAACTAAAGTTTTTTGTTTTTCCTGAATTTGCAGACACTATTATAGACAAAATTTCGGATGCTAAAGTCATAGAACACAGCAGTCTTGATTTAGGGAACACCTATTTTGACACGCCAGAACAGCATTTACGTAAGCACGATACGGGGTTACGTATCCGTCGCTTTAATGATGAACGTATTCAAACACTAAAGACCGCGGGTCGTGTTGTAGCAGGATTACATCAACGTCCTGAATATAATGCAGAGCATGATTCGGATGTACCTAATGTGTTATTGCATCCCGCAGATGCATGGCCAAATGACATTACATTAGATGCACTTCAATTGCAGCTTGCTCCTTTGTTTTCAACTAATTTTACTCGTAAGCAGTGGTTGATTTTAATGTCTGATGGCAGTGAAATTGAATTAGCTTTTGATCAAGGTGAGGTTCTCGCTGGTGATAAAACAACACCGATATGTGAAGTTGAACTTGAGTTGAAGTCAGGCCAAACGGATGCCTTGTTTACATTAGCTCGGGATCTTTGCCGTTCTGGTGGGATGCGCTTAGGTAATCAAAGCAAGGCTGCTAAAGGGTATCGTTTAGCCATGAATAGCCCTAAAGATAATGTAAAACCATTATCATTAGTCAAAACGAGTTCCAACGACAGTGTTGAAACGTGTTTTGTAAACTCGCTAGAGCATGCTTTGTCTCATTGGCATTATCACGAACAAATTTACGTTGATACACACGATAAATTAGCGTTGCAGGAAATTCGAATCGCAATCGCGTTTTTACGTCAGATCTTCCTTGTCTTCGGTGAAATGGTGCCAAAGCGTGCGAGTGAGTTATTACGACAAGAATTAAAGTGGTTAGAAGAAAAACTGCATTGGCTTGATGTTTCTGAGCATATTGAATACCTGACAGAAGAAAAAGGCAACGTACTAAGAAAACTGAATGCGCGTAAGTTTTTAGTTTCTAGTTTAGAAGAAGGCGCAAAAACACTGCCAAGTGATGACGAAATGCTCTCTCTATTAAGATCATCTCGTTATTGTGGTTTATTGCTTGATTTAAGCCGTTGGATTTTAACGCGAGATTGGCAACCTTTTTTAGATGATAAAAAACGTCAATCATTGCAAGAACCAATAGATGCTCATTCAGGAACGCTTCTTGATCGCACTTGGGAGGCGCTAGAGTCTGCTTTTTCAAGTTCCAATCAATTATTACCACAAGATTATTTTAAACAGAAAATGCGCTTACGCCGAAATTTGATGACGGGAACGTGTTTTGCTCTTATCTATGATGATGAGCGTCGTACTGGTTTTCGATTACCTTGGCTTGATTTATTGCAAGGCATTGATGATTTGATGAGTTTGGAGCCATTAAGAGCACGTGTTGACTTACTTACCGGTGAAGAAGAGCGTGATCAGTTAGAACGTTGGATTATTCGTCAAGAGCGATCCATGCTCCATGCAATGGAACAAACACGACGGGCTGGGTTAGCGTACCCTCCTTATTGGCAATAAAAATACGATCTATTTATTGTCTTAAGCTGTCATGAAATATAAAGAGAAGTGTGCTTACTTCTCTTTGTTATTTTCGATTTGATTAAGTCGTTCTAAAATTTCGGTTTGTTGCTGGAGGAGCAAATCAAGCTTTTGGCTTCGTACTATTTGCTCTTGCTCGTGCATATGCTTTTCTCTGACTTTTTCAGGCTCTGTAATTATGGAGGTAATTAAACCTGAAATCATACCAAAGATCCCAACGCCTGAAATGATGATAAAAACGGCCAGTACTTTTCCCGCAACAGTAATAGGATAATGATCACCATAACCGACGGTTGAAATTGTCACAAAAGCCCACCATATCGCATCTCCTGCGGTTTGTATGTTTGCATTCGGGTTTTGCCCTTCAAATACAAGCATAAAGACAGAGCCAAGCGAAATTAATGTCACCATCAACACAAGAATAGAAGCAATAGTGGCTTCTTTTCGGTTTTTCTTAATCTGTTTTAAGACGGATTGACTGGATCGGAAAAGTCGGCATATTCTTAAAATATGAAAAATTCGGGCATATCGAATGGGTTCAATGATCGGAATACTGGCAATAAAATCGATCCAATGATCTTTCATATATTGACGACGATCTTGACTTCTAAGTAAATCAATACTTAATTGCAGAAGAAACAAGGCACAGATGGTGGTGTCGATACCAATCAACATTGCTTTACTGGCACTATTTAGTGGTAGAAACAGCAAGCTTGAGATCACAATTAATGATAAAAACGACAGTATCAGTGACATTAAGCTCATGGGTTTAAGGTCAATTTTGGTATGATTCATGTTAAATTTATATGTATCTCAGTAGATATAAAAAATGTGCACATAGGCTTGCACAGCTTGCTCCATGATGCACTAAATAATCAGAGACTTAAAGGAATGAGGAAATGCTATGCCCGTAATAACATTTAAGCCATGGGAAAGGCTGGTAACTGACATTAAGTTAGTCCCTAAATTGGTCATGTTAATGGTATTTAGTACCGTTTTGTTAGTATCAAAACAATTATGGGATGCAAATACGTTCTATCATGCCGTTATTGATGTTCAAAAAGAAAGCGCACAAAGCGCTGCGACAGCGAATGCAGAATTAATTAACGGTATTTTAAACAGCCAATCGGGCAATCAGCAATTGGTGGCAGAGGCCATCACCGCTCAAGCAAAGGCATGGACCACCGGAAACTACATTTACGCGATTGATCGTAATAGTGGGGAAGTCTTTGGCCATAAATCGATTCAATCGTTGTCTTCATTAACAGGATCTATTGATGGTGGAAACTCCGTTAACCAACTCTTGCGTAATGTATCGTCTCAGCAAGCGTATTCCCTTAATGATAATACTCGCTATGAGTTTGCCGTAAAAGTGGCAAATCATAATTGGGTTGTTGTTTCTTCATTAACAACAAAAGGTGCAGAGGCTTATTATCAAGAATATTTGATGCAAGTGATTTGGCAGACCATTGCCATGATTGTTGCTTTTATGGTTATTCTGTTGGGTGCTTCAAGCATTATGCTGCGCCAAATGCGTTACTTGAACAGTTCAATGAAAGAGATTGCGGCGCAAAATTTATCGCTACCTGTTGAGATGAATTGCAAAGATGAATTTGGTGATCTAGCAAGAGAATTAGATAAAACGCGTTTACAGCTTAAATCGGTTGTGGAGAATCAATTATCGGCATCTCAAGAGTTGGCCAGTTTGACTGAAATCATGACGATAAGCATGGAAGGAACAAAAGAAGCGGCCCAAGAAGAGTTTGCAGAAATTGATCAGCTAGCGACAGCAATGAGTGAAATGAATTCTACGGTTCAAAACGTAGCAGAAAATGCGCGCAGTGCCTCTATAGGGACAGAGCAAGCTAAAATCCAAGCAAAAATAGGTCAAGAATTTGTTCAAGGGACCATCATTAAAATTCAAGCACTGTCTGGTGATATAGCGGCTTCTGCTGAAGTGGTTAATCAAGTAGAAGAACGAGTAATATCCATTAGTTCAGTGGTTGAGACGATTCGTGGCATCTCAGAACAAACGAATTTATTAGCATTAAACGCGGCAATTGAAGCGGCACGCGCAGGTGATGCTGGTCGAGGTTTTGCGGTCGTTGCTGATGAAGTGAGAAACCTAGCACAGAGCACACAAGGTGCAACGGTTGAGATCCAAGAAATGATCACTCAGCTTCAAAACAGCGCGAATCAAGCCGTTGACCTAATGGAAAAAAGTGTGGTTGAAGCGGCTGAAGGCGTGGAATTGGTGACGAATGCTGGGACAGAACTAGACAGCATTGTGAATCAAGTGAATAACATTAATGAAATGAACTTCCAAATCGCGAGTGCTGCGGAGCAACAAAGCAGTGTGGCTGAAGAAATGGATCAGAACCTAACGAATGTTCGTGAACTGGTTGAAGCGTCAGTGGTTGTAATGACAGAGCTAACCGAAACCTCAGAAGAAATGCAGAAGAATGCTGAAGATCTCGAAAGTAAAATGAAGATGTTTAAGATCTAGTTTACGACGGTCTCTTTTTTTATGAACGCCCGCACTCAGTTGTGGGCGTTTTTGTTTGCGACAAAATACAAAGTTTGGCACAGTGTTAGCATTACCTTTGTATGGAATTTTCGATAAGGAATATCATGTCTTTGCCTTCATCATTAGTGTCTCTTGCTCAGCAACGTGTAGACGAACTAACCTATCTTTCTCATGTAAAAATGTGGCCTGAAGAATTTCAACAACAGTTACTGGTTTCTTTCGGTTGCAGTGATTTTTTGTATGACGCATTTCAACAAGATGAGTTTCTATGCGAACACTTTCCCTCATTTTTTGAGAATACGCCTCGAGCAGAATCATATCGTTCTCGATTAGAGATCCAGCTTCAGTTGTGTCTTGATGAAAATGCATTAATGAGAGAACTGCGTTATTTTCGTCGCAGAGAAATGAGTTACATTGCGTGGCGCGACTTTAACCGTTCGTGGTCATTAGAAGAAAGCCTGTCACACCTTTCTTTACTTGCAGAGGCGTTAATTGTTGAGTCTTACCAATGGATATACAAGCAAGCGTGTATCGATTGGGGCACCCCTAAAAATGAGCAAGGGGAAGAACAACCCATGCTTATTATTGGAATGGGTAAACTTGGTGGTGGAGAACTTAACTTTTCTTCGGATATCGATTTGATTTTTACCTACCCAGAAAATGGAGAGACAGAAGGAGCACGTCGAAGCATCGCTAATGCACAATTTTTTACACGTTTAGGGCAAAAACTGATTAAAGCTCTTGATCAAACCACCTTCGATGGGTTTTGTTATCGAGTGGATTTACGTTTGCGCCCATTTGGGGACAGCGGCCCGTTAGTCATGAGTTATGCGGCATTAGAAGATTATTACCAAGAACAAGGTCGTGATTGGGAACGCTATGCCATGATAAAAGCCCGAGTGATGGGCAAAGAAACATATAGCCATTATCAAGAATTGCGTCAAATGCTTCGCCCTTTTGTTTTTCGTCGTTATATCGATTTTGGTGCAATTCAAGCATTACGCCGTATGAAATCAATGATAAGTACAGAAGTTCGCCGTCGTGGATTAAGCAATAATATTAAATTAGGGGCAGGCGGGATCCGTGAAATTGAATTTATCGCTCAAGTGTTTCAATTAATTCGAGGAGGCAGAGAGCCTTCATTGCGAGGGCGTGGCTTATTAGAAACATTAGAGGCAATTAAAGTGTTAGGACAATTGCCCCCACAAGATGTTGATGATCTTGTCGATTCTTATTGTTTTTTACGTCGTTTAGAAAACTGCCTTCAGGCGATTAATGATAAACAAACTCAAACTCTGCCTGATGATGAAAGAGATCAACATCGTTTAGCTTTTGCGATGGGTGAAAATAATTGGGATGATTTATTCGTTACAATCCAACAACGAATGAATACCGTCCATACCGTTTTTGAAGAGCTTATTGGTCATGATGACGATGAATCAGAAAGCAATATTGATAAATCGTACAGTGAACTTTGGGATATGGCTCATAACCAAGATGTTTTAGAGCACATTCTGGAAGAGTTAAACCCAGAGCAAGCAGAAATTCTTGTCTTACAAATCATTAGATTTAAAGGGGAACTGAAAAAGAAAACTTTAGGTCCAAGAGGACGAGAAGCCATCACGCATCTAATGCCCAAACTATTTAGTATTGTGATTAGTCGAGAAGATGCGAAAGATACGTTACCGAGATTAACAAACCTGATTCAAGCAATCGCTACACGTACGACGTATTTAGAATTACTTGATGAGAACTCAGGGGCATTGCAACATCTTGTCCGTTTGTGTGCGGCAAGCCCGATGGTTGCCGAGCAACTTACTCGTTACCCAATCTTGTTAGATGAATTACTGGATATTAACCAACTCTATAATCCAATTGAATTAAGCCAATACAAAATTGAGCTGCATGAGTTTCTTGCTCGTATTCCTGAAGATGATATGGAACAACAGATGGAAGCATTACGCCAATTTAAGCAAGTTGGCTTATTGCGTATCGCTGCGTCTGATATTTCTGGTGGCTTATCATTAATGAAAGTGAGCGACCACTTAACGTACTTATCTGAAGCGATTGTTGAAGCTGCGTTAAACCAAGCTTGGTTACAAGTGACTGAAAAGTTTGGAGTCCCCACACATCTTGAAGGTCGAGACAGTAAAGGGTTTGCAGTTATAGGTTATGGCAAAGTAGGCGGTTGGGAGCTTGGCTATAATTCTGATCTTGATATTGTGTTTATGCATGATTGTGATGCCAATACATATACGAATGGCAAAAAAGAGATTGATGGACGTCAGTTCTATTTGCGTTTAGCACAGCGAATTATCCATATTTTCTCGGTACGAACCGCGTCAGGTATTTTGTATGAGGTTGATACACGCTTACGTCCATCAGGAGCATCAGGGTTACTTGTTAGTACCAGTGACGCTTTTGATGAATACCAAAGAAAAGAGGCGTGGACATGGGAGCATCAAGCGTTAGTTCGTTCTCGTATGATTTATGGTGATCCTATTTTACAGGATGCATTTAATACAACACGCCATGAGATTTTATGCTTGAGACGTGAGAGTGCAAAATTACGACAAGATGTAGTCGAAATGCGTGAAAAAATGCGCGACCATCTGGGAAGTAAAAAACAAGGTCGGTTTATGTTGAAACAAGATGCCGGGGGCATTACCGACATTGAATTTCTCGCTCAATATCTTGTGTTAAACAACAGTCACGATAATCCTAAATTAACGCGTTGGTCTGATAATGTTAGGATATTTGAAAGTCTTGCTGAACAAGGCGTGATATCTGAAAGTCTTTCATCAACGCTGATTGATGCGTATTGTGTCATGAGAAATGAGATACATCATCGCAATTTATTAGGGTTTGATGCCGATGTGGCGGATGATTGTTTTCTTGATGAGAAGAGTGCGGTAATGACTGCATGGAAAGATTGGCTTGAATAGTCGTTTATTTACCTAATGATTGGGGGTGATTAGGGTTATTTAACCATGAGTTCAGTAATCCTAAGTTGGCGCAGAACTTGCGTAAATGCTACCATTTATAAAGATATTATTTTTGATAGATAGCAACTGTGAGTAAACAGGTGATTGCTATTTACTGCCGGAGAAAAAAATGAAACCGACACTTCCGAATTATGATCAATCTGGTGTATTGATTGTAGGTGATGTGATGCTTGACCGTTACTGGGTTGGTCCTACAAGTCGTATCTCACCAGAAGCACCCGTTCCTGTCGTTAAAGTTGAAAATAATGAAGAACGTCCAGGTGGCGCAGCCAACGTAGCAATGAACGTTGCAGCGTTAGGCGGACAAGCACATTTGGTTGGCTTAGTTGGTGAAGATGAACCGGCGCAAGCATTAACAACAACGTTAGAATCACTAAAAGTACATTGTGATTTTGTTGCGTTACCTAATTTCCCGACGATTACTAAATTACGAGTGATGAGTCGTGGTCAGCAATTGATTCGTTTGGATTTTGAAGAAAGTTTCCATGATATTCCTGCTGAACCGATCATTAGCCGTATGCAAGCGACGTTACCCAAAGTAAAAGCCGTTGTATTATCTGATTATGCAAAAGGTGCTTTAGAGCATGTGCAGCTGATGATCCAAGAAGCGCGTAAAGCGGGTGTACCTGTATTTATCGATCCAAAAGGCGCTGATTTTGAACGTTACCGTGGTGCGACATTATTAACTCCTAATATGCTTGAATTTGAAACGGTTGTTGGCAAAGTAAAAGATGAAGAAGATTTAGTCGTTAAAGGCCAACAAATCATCGAAGAGTTTGACTTTGAAGCCTTACTTGTTACACGCAGTGAGCATGGAATGACACTGCTTCGTCGTGATATGGCGCCATTGCATTTACCGACGCAAGCTCGTGAAGTTTTTGATGTTACTGGTGCGGGTGATACGGTTATTTCGGTTTTAGCAGCATCAGTCTCAACTGGGAAACCTCTTGATGAAGCGTGTGCGTTAGCAAATGCCGCAGCAGGCGTTGTTGTCGGTAAGTTAGGTACATCAACACTATCAACGATTGAATTAGCTGAAGCGATTCATGGTAGCCAAGATTCTGGTTTTGGTATTATTAATGAAGAGCTACTGATCAGTGCGGTAAAACAAGCGCGTGAGCGTGGCGAAAAAGTCGTAATGACGAATGGTTGTTTTGATATTCTACACGCAGGTCATGTGTCTTATTTAAATCATGCAGCAGAGCTAGGCGATCGCTTGATCGTGGCTGTGAATACGAATGAATCAGTACAACGCCTAAAAGGCCCTGGTCGTCCTATTAATCCGACGGATCGCCGTATGGCGGTACTTGCAGGTTTAGGTGCTGTTGATTGGGTTGTTCCCTTCTCTGAAGACACACCACAACGTTTAATCTCTGAAGTATTGCCTACTTTATTAGTTAAAGGTGGCGATTATGAGATTAAAGACATTGCTGGTGGTGCTGAAGTGATTGCCGCAGGCGGTGAAGTGAAAGTATTAAATTTTGAAGATGGTTGTTCAACAACGGGAATCATTGAAGCCATTAAAGGTGGTAGAGGCTAATTTAGTTTTTACTCTTTAATCGCTAATAAAAAAGCCACATTATAAATAATGTGGCTTTTTTTATTTGATATCAGGTTATTTAGCTTGAGTTGTTTTACCCGCTTTTAGACCCATGTTGATATCGATAATATCTTGTTCGCTTAGTGTACCAACGGCTTGTTTTAGCTGAAGAACACTTAAAATGTAATCGTAACGAGCATTTGCTAGGTTACGGTTTGCATCGTATAAACGACGAGTTGAATCCAACACATCAACAATAGTACGAGTACCTACATCAAAGCCTGCTTCTGTTGCTTCTAATGCAGAGTTTGCTGAGATAACCGTTTGTCCGTAGGCTTTTAATGCACCAATAGAGGCATTAATGTTGTTATTGTAAGCACGAACATCTTTAGTGACTTCGCGGTATGTAGCTTCAAGATCTTGGCTTGCTGCGACATATTGGAATTCAGCTTGGCTTGTTAATGAACTTGTATTACCACCCGTGTATAGAGGGATATTTAAGTTAATGCCTGCGTTGATGTCACCGTAGTTACCGTCGTTTGCTGATAAGCCCGAATTGCTTTGGTCAGTATAATTATAACCAGCGTCTAATGTTAACGATGGCATGTGACCAGAGCTTGCTAAGGAGATGTTATCTTTTGCAATATCAGCACTAATGCGAGAAGCCAATAGTGTTAAGTTTTTCTTTTGAGCTTCTTCAATTAAAGTGTCAGATGATTGTTCTGAAGGACTCGCAGAGAAACGCTTAGTATCTAATACACTTAGAGAGGTATGACCTAAACCCGTAATAACACGAAGATCTTCGTAGCTGTTTACTAGTTGGTTTTCGGTTAATACTTCATTCGCTAGTACGCTATCGTATTCAGCTTGTGCATCATGAACATCAGTAATTGCGGATAGACCAACATCAAAACGTTGTTTTGTTTGTTCAAGTTGACGACCAACAGCGGCTTTTTCTGAGCGGACAAATTCTAGATTGTCGTTAGCACGTAATACATCAAAATAAGCCTGAGCAACACGTAAAATCACGTTTTGTTGCTCTGCTGCATAAGCAGAATCTGCTTGGCGAGCATTTTTCTCAGAAATATCTAAACTTACCCAGCTTGATTGTTGGTAAAGTTCTTGAGATAAATTAATACCTGCAGTTAATCGGTCATTATCTCTACGATCTTCATCACTACGTAATATGTTGTAACCTGCGGTTAAATCTATTTGTGGTAATAATGAACTTTGAGAAGAGTTCACCGCTTCAAATGCCGCATCTTTAGTCGCCGCAGCTCTTAATAATTGGGGGTCATTTTCTTTAGCTTGATTGTAGATTTGCGCTAGGTCATCAGCAGTAGCTAGAGAGCTGAAACTACCTAATGCCATTCCAATAAAAAGCGGAAGCAGTTTTTTCATGGTGGTTGATCCTGCAAAATTGTTTTATATAAAAATAGTACATAGAGTGTACCTTATCTCTATAGACTATGGCTGCAAAGATTACATTTTTTTACGTTTAATGAACTTTACCTATTGTAATAATGTGGAAAGGATCTAAAAAAAATGTAAGCATTATCAAAAAAAATGAGTTAAAAAATTGTTGCTCTGTATTATGAGTGATAAAACAGAGTTGAAATATTGGGAAATAAAAATGAATTCATCATCAAGTATAGTACGAGCGAATCAATTTACGGTTGATGATGTTGATGTTGTATCGAAAAATTCGTTATACAACGGTTTTTTTAAAATGACCAATATTGCTTTTCGTCATCGGTTATTCAGTGGTGGGTGGAGCGATATTATAGAGCGTGAATTATTTGAACGCGGTCATGCCGTTGCTTTGTTGCCTTATGATCCGGTGACTGACAGTGTTGTTATTATCGAACAAATTAGAGTTGGGGCTTTAGAGTCTGCTTCTCCATGGCAATATGAAATCGTTGCGGGCATGATTGATAAAGATGAGTCTGCAGAACAAGTTGCGATTAGAGAAACAGAAGAAGAAGCGGGGATTTCGGTCTCTAAATTAGAGAAAATATCACACTTTTACCCTTCGTCGGGTGGGTGTACTGAACAGTTAGATGTGTTTGTTGGTTGCATTAACTCATTAGAAGCCATCGGTATACATGGCCTCGAAGAGGAAGGTGAAGACATCAAGGTTCATGTTATGACTCGAGAAGATGCGTATGCTTTAGTGACTCGTGGCATAATTGAGAATGCCGCCACAATTATTGCGCTCCAATGGTTAGAATTAAATGTTTCTCGCTTAAGATCACAGTGGAACATGATAGAAAATGCGTAAATATCACGTTAATTTATCAGAGTTAATGCGAGTATATGAAACCAATTATGCCAAAATGGTGTCACTACTACCTAAGCCAGAAGTGATTGGTGCTCTTGTTAGTTATCGAGTATGTAAACAACAGTACCAGATAAAAGTATTGGAAATAACGGTATACACAACATTAGTTGAGCTTTACCAGATAGATGAAAACCCCGTGTACCCTTTGCCTAAATTAACCGTGAGACTGTATCACGACGCAAGAGTTGCCGAGGTTTGTGCTATTCAGCAATTGGCTTATATAAAAGCGAAATATGATTACCCGAATGGGAAGATGCTGCAAAAAGATGAAAAGCATCAATTGAATCAATTTTTAAGTGACTGGCTCACGTTTTGTTTGAAGAATGGGATAAGTCAGGAACCCATTTTTTTAGAGAAAAGTTAAAGAATTAAAAGGTTGTAGCTATTTTGCTGTCTGAAACACTACTTAATAAAAAAAACGGCCCAATTCGGTTGTTACAGATAACAGATACCCATTTATTTGCGCTCCCAGAAGGAGCGTTACTTGGCGTGCCTACGTTAAAAAGCTTTCAGAGTGTTGTCGAACAAGTTCAGCAACAGAGTCCTCATTTTGATGCGATTTTAGCCACTGGCGATATTTCTCAAGATCATACGGTTCAATCGTATCAGCATTTTGTTGAGGGTATTGAACCATTAAAAAAACCGTGTTACTGGCTTCCTGGAAATCATGATTATAAGCCAAGTATGGGGGGCGTTTTACCGTCACCTCAAATAAAAGATTGTGAACATTTGTTGATAGGAGAGCACTGGCAAGTTGTTATCTTAGACAGCCAAGTCGTGGGGGTTCCTCATGGCGCACTATCAACAGAGCAGTTACAGCTATTAGATTCTGCATTATCTCAGCACTCCGAACGGCACAGTTTGATTTTACTTCATCATCATCCACTTCCTGCGGGTAGTGCATGGCTTGATCAACATCAGCTGAAAGACAATGAAGTGTTTTGGGAAGTGTTAGCCAAGCATCGTAATGTGAGTGGCATTCTGTGTGGACATATTCATCAAGAAATGGATTGTATTGTGAATAATATTCGTCTAATGGCAACGCCTTCAACATGCGTGCAGTTTTTGCCAGATTCGAATGATTTTGCTTTAGATTCAAAAGCACCAGGTTGGAGAATATTGGATTTATTACCCAATGGAGAGATCGTGACTCAAGTGTACCGCTTAGAACAGTGTGAGTTTTCAGCAGATGCAGATGCAGGAGGATATTAAGATGAAAAAGCCAAGTTTATTATTGTACATTCATGGTTTTAACAGTTCCCCATTGTCACATAAAGCTCAGGTCATGAGTCGTTATTGTAAAAATGAGCGTCCTGATATTCGCGTTATAACCCCACGCTTGCCTTCTTACCCTAAAGAAGCCGCTGAATTTTTAGTGAATCTAATTGAAGAATATAGATCTGACTATACGATTGGCTTAGTGGGAAGTTCACTTGGTGGGTATTTATCAACATGGTTAAATGATCAATATGGTTATAAAGCCGTCCTAGTTAATCCGGCGATTAAACCTGACGAGTTGTTAGCGGATTATTTAGGTAAACAAGTTAACCCTTACACAAATGAAACGTATTTTCTTGAAGCGCAGCATATGGCTGAGTTACAAGCATTAGCAATAGCGACCATTACTTCACCAGAAGATCTGTGGTTATTGCAGCAAGAAGGTGATGAAGTTTTAGATTATCATCAAGCTGTTGAGAAATACGCACAAAGCAAACAAATAGTAGAAAAAGGGGGCGATCACAGTTTTGTTGATTTCGAACGCTATCCTGAACAAATAATTCAATTTCTAAATTTATAGTTACTGTTTATCTACAGTGAACACACACTAACTATACAATCTTTAATACAAAGCCACATATTTAGAGAGGAATAGGGGCGATTGCTTGACTTTCCTTTCTGCCTTTCAGACTATGTAACAAATTTTAAGAAGCCTTCCGAGATATGACTGAACAATATAATGCAGGAGCCATTGAGGTTCTAAATGGCCTTGAGCCCGTTCGTCGCCGTCCTGGTATGTATACCGACACCTCTCGCCCAAACCATTTAGGGCAAGAAGTTATAGATAACAGTGTCGATGAAGCCTTAGCCGGACACGCGAAAAAAGTTGAAGTAATTTTGCATGCAGATCAATCGCTTGAAGTGATTGATGATGGCCGTGGTATGCCTGTAGATATCCATCCAGTAGAGAAAGTCTCTGGTGTGGAGCTTATTTTATGTAAGTTGCACGCCGGTGGTAAATTCTCAGGTAAAAACTACGAATTCTCCGGTGGTTTGCATGGGGTTGGTATCTCGGTCGTAAATGCGTTATCAAAACGTGTTGAAGTGACCGTTCGTCGTGATGGCGAAATTTATGAAATTGCGTTTGAGCATGGTGAAAAAGTATCTGACTTAACTGTCGTTGGTACTTGTGGTCGACGTAATCGTGGTACCAGTGTGCATTTTTGGCCGGATACCAGTTACTTTGATTCCCCTAAATTTTCGGTTTCTCGCCTTGTTAATAATTTAAAAGCCAAAGCGGTATTATGCCCAGGTTTAGAAATTGTTTTTAAAGACAAAGTAAACGATAAAGAATACCAATGGTGTTATGAAGACGGTTTAAAAGATTATCTTTTAGAAGGTGTCGCGGGTTATACCCTATTACCTGAAATTCCATTCACTGGTGCATTTTTAGGTAAAGGCGAGGCGGCTGATTGGGCGGTTACGTGGTTACCTGAAGGTGGAGAATTAGTTTCTGAAAGTTACGTTAATCTTATTCCTACTGCGCAAGGCGGTACACACGTAAATGGGATGCGCCAAGGACTTCTTGATGCAATGCGTGAGTTTTGTGAATTCCGTAACTTGCTTCCACGCGGAGTTAAATTAACCGCTGATGATATTTGGGATCGTTGTGCTTACGTCTTGTCGGTTAAGATGCAAGATCCACAGTTCGCGGGTCAAACCAAAGAACGTTTATCATCGAGACAATGTGCTGCGTTTATATCTGGCGTACTTAAAGATGCTTTCAGCTTATGGTTGAACGAAAAACCACAAATCGCAGAACTTATCGCCGAAGCGTGTATTGCTAATGCCCATCGTCGTATGCGTGCAGCGAAAAAAGTCGTTCGTAAGAAAATTGCTTCTGGTCCTACGTTACCAGGAAAATTGACCGATTGTTCAATTCAAGATTTGGCTCGTACTGAACTTTTCTTAGTGGAAGGGGACTCGGCGGGTGGCTCTGCTAAGCAAGCTCGTGACCGTGAATTCCAAGCGGTAATGCCATTACGTGGTAAAATTCTTAATACGTGGGAAGTCTCTGCGGATCAAGTGTTAGCCTCTCAAGAGGTACACAATATTTCAGTCGCGTTAGGTATTGATCCTGATTCGGACGATTTATCGGGATTACGTTACGGTAAAGTGTGTATCTTAGCTGATGCCGATTCAGATGGTCTTCATATCGCAACATTGTTATGTGCTTTATATCTAAAACACTTCACGTCTTTAGTTCGTGCTGGTCACGTCTATGTGGCAATGCCGCCACTGTATCGTATCGACTGTGGAAAAGAAGTTTTCTATGCCCTTGATGAGGCAGAGAAAGAAGGTGTGTTAGATCGTTTAAGTAATAAACGTGCAAAAATTAATGTTCAACGATTTAAAGGATTGGGTGAGATGAACCCACTTCAACTTCGTGAAACAACCATGGATCCAAACACCCGTCGTCTTGTTCAACTGACCATTGATGATGATGAAAAAACTAATGAAATGATGGATATGCTTTTAGGTAAAAAACGTGCTGACGATCGTCGAGCTTGGTTACAATCTAATGGCGATCTGGCAGAGGTATAACAAATGAGTGCAGAAATGTCCTTAGAAGGTGTTGAACAGCTGCCGCTGCGCAAGTTTACAGAAGACGCTTATCTAAATTACTCCATGTACGTAATCATGGATCGCGCGTTACCTTATATTGGTGATGGTTTAAAACCGGTTCAACGTCGTATTATTTTTGCGATGTCTGAATTAGGTTTGTCTGCGAATGCAAAATACAAAAAATCGGCACGTACAGTTGGTGATGTACTCGGTAAGTATCACCCACATGGTGATTCTGCGTGTTACGAAGCCATGGTATTAATGGCTCAACCTTTCTCTTATCGTTATCCATTGGTTGATGGTCAAGGCAACTGGGGGGCTCCAGATGACCCTAAGTCGTTCGCCGCAATGCGTTATACAGAATCAAAACTGTCTAAGTTTGCCGATGTATTACTTGGTGAGATAAGCCAAGGTACGGTTGATTGGCAGCCCAATTTTGATGGGACGATGAAAGAGCCAAAAATCTTACCAGCACGTCTGCCTCATATATTACTGAACGGTATTATGGGAATCGCGGTTGGTATGGCGACAGATATCCCACCTCATAATGTACGTGAAGTTGCGAATGCGACCGTGCATTTATTGGATAATCCAAAAGCGGATTTAGATGAAGTGATGAACTTTATCCAAGGCCCTGATTACCCAACAGAAGCGGAAATCATTACATCGCATTCTGATATTAAGAAGATTTACAGTACGGGTCGAGGCAGCGTTAAAATGCGCGCAGTGTGGCATAAAGAAGGCAGTGATATTGTTATTACTGCATTGCCACATCAAGTGTCGGGCAGTAAGTTATTAGAACAAATTGCCAATCAAATGCGAGCGAAGAAATTACCAATGGTAGACGATCTTCGTGATGAATCGGATCATGAAAATCCGACACGTATCGTGATTGTTCCTCGTTCAAATCGTATTGAAGCTGAGCCATTAATGAATCATCTATTTGCTTCTACGGATCTTGAAAAGAGTTTCCGTGTAAACTTGAATATGATTGGTTTGGATTTACGTCCACAGGTGAAGGGTTTAGTTAGCATTCTTAATGAATGGATTGAATTCCGTCGCACCACGGTACGTAAACGTCTGCAGCATCGTCTGGATAAAATATTAGCGCGTTTGCATATTTTAGATGGTTTACTTGCTGCGTATTTGAATATCGATGAAGTTATCGAAATTATTCGTACAGAAGACGATCCTAAACACGAGTTAATGACTCGCTTTGATTTAACCGCGATTCAAGCGGAAGCCATTTTAGAGATTAAACTTCGTCAGTTAGCAAAACTGGAAGAGATTAAGATCCGTGGTGAGCAAGATGAATTAGCGAAAGAGCGTGATCAACTTGAGAAACTGTTGGGTTCTGAGCGTCGTTTAAGTACATTAATTAAGAAAGAAATCTTAGCCGATGCTGAAAAGTTTGGTGATGATCGTCGCTCTCCATTAATTGAACGTGAAGAAGCGAAAGCAATGACCGAACGTGATCTAATCCCAAGTGAAGCGATTACGGTTATTCTTTCTGATAAAGGTTGGATACGTCATGCAAAAGGTCATGAGGTTGATCCAACAACGCTAAACTTTAAATCTGGTGATAAATACCTTACTCATGCTCATGGTAAAAGTAATGCACCAGCGGTCTTTATCAGAAATAATGGTCGAAGTTATGCGCTTGAATCACATACATTACCGTCAGCAAGAAGCCAAGGCGAGCCAATTACAGGTCGTCTAAATATTACTGCTGGTAGCCAAATTACGCATGTAGTTATGGGTGAAGAAGATCAAACGTGGTTAATCAGTTCTGATGCGGGTTATGGTTTTGTCTGTAAAGGCAGTGACTTATTATCAAAGAATAAGAATGGTAAAACATTGTTAACGCTTCCTGATAATTCTTTAGTTATGAATCCAGAGACGGTATCGGATCTTGATAGCGATGAGATACTCGCCATTACGAATGAAGGCAGAATGCTTCTGTTCCCTATTAAAGATTTACCTCAATTAGGTAAAGGTAAGGGAAACAAGATCATTAATATTCCAGCGGCTCGTTCTAAATCGCGAGATGAATTCTTGTCTTATTTATTGCCATTACCTCAAGGCGCAACGATTACCCTCTATGCAGGTAAGCGTAAATTAGGCTTGAAACCAAGTGATTTAGATAATTTCCGAGGTGAGCGTGGCCGTCGTGGTAGTTTGTTACCAAGAGGCTTACAGCGAGTTACTCGTATTGATATCAATGGTGACAATGGTTCTACAGAAGAGAGTTAAGCACTCTCGATAGAGCGATTGAATCGTTAATAAAAAATAGCGCATGATGAATGCGCTATTTTTTTATTTCGATATTTCGCTTGATTGCGCTATTTTTTTATTTCGATATTTCGCTTATGGGGGTTCTAGTCCGCGGGGTCTTCTTCGATCATTAGTGGAATAGTTTGAGTCACCCCTTTTCGAATTACATCGACATTAACGTTAGTTCCTGGACGTAATTCAGTCACAATATCAATGACACTTTGTCGATTAGTGACTGTTTGCCCATCAATACTGGTAATTATATCCTGAGTCATAATGCCACTTTTTTCAGCCGGGCTATCAGGAGCAACACCAAGAACTAAAATACCATTGATATTATCGGCATTCATTAAGCGAGCCATTGCTGGATTTATGTCTCTGCCATCAATACCTATATAACCACGGATAACTTGACCATCAGCAATTAAGCGACGCATTATCTTATCTGCCAGTGCGTAAGGAATCGCGAAAGAAATCCCATAGGTTTCTAGCTCTGTGGCTTGTTGAAAAGAGGCGGTATTGATACCGACTAATTCTCCTCGAGTATTAACGAGCGCCCCGCCTGAATTACCGCGGTTAATCGCAGCATCTGTTTGAATAAGGCCTTGAGTACCATCAGAACTTAAGGCAGCACGACCCGTTGCTGAAATAATACCAAATGTGGTGGTCTGTCCTAAATTATAAGGATTACCAATAGCCAACACGACATCACCAATATCCGCTTGATATTTCGGATTTAAAGGGATCACTGGAAGGTTGGTGTCTTTAATTTGTAGAACAGCAAGATCGGTACGTTTATCTTTCCCAATTAATTGCGAATTAAACAATCGTCCATCTTGAAGGGCAACAATAATTTGATCGGCTTCTGCAACTACATGGTAATTGGTAATGATGTAGCCTTTATCGCTAACAATAACACCAGAACCAAGGCCTTCTGTATCTAGTCGTAATCGATCTTTATCATTATATTTACGGCTATAAATATTTACGACAGCAGGCGCAGCTCGACGTACCGCATCATTAAATGAAATTTGGTTACTGATTCGAGGTGTTTGTTGGTTCGTATCTTGTTCAGGCGTTATACCTGAGCGAAGGTTAGGAAAAGCAAGAAGTAATACAGCGGCAGTTACTGTGCCTATTACAGCAGAACGCAGTAAAAATGAGAGCATTGGCTTCCTAAACTTGTAAGTAATAAATGACCAGAAGTTAGGATAACATTAATGTTGCCAAGAAGTAGAGAAGAAAGAGCAGGCTCGGCTCATCGAAATGAAGAATAGAGCCTACTTTTTATATTCTACCTATTAACGAATAACAAGATATAAGGTTTGCTTCCCACGTTGAATGTTGAGAGCTAAAACGGGCGGTTTGCTGTCGAGTAATTGTCTAAATTGTTGCAAGTTCTTAATCTGAGTTCGATTGACGCCAATAATAATATCGTCTTTCTGTAAGCCATAACGTTGTGCCATTGACCTTTTTTGTATTGCACTGACTTTTACACCCTTTATCGGATCTGACGATGCAGTATTTTTTAATTGAGCGCCTTTTAGTCCTTCATGTAGATTTTCTGCTTTTGTTTTTATTTGGTCGGCTTCTGCGAGAGTGGCAATAACGGTTTTCTCTTTGCCATCACGGATTAACCCTAAAGTGATTTTTTTACCGGCGCCAAGTGTGGCTACTTTGGCTCTCAGTTCCCCAAAACTTTGAATGTTTTTTCCATTCAGGGAAATTAAAATATCGCCTGCTTTTATTCCCGCTTTTTCGGCAGCGCCATCGGGTAATACTTGGCTGACAAATGCACCGTGATTAGTGTCATAATCGAATGCTTCAGCAAGCTCAGCGGTGAGTTCTCCACCTTGAACACCAAGGATCCCTCGCTTGACGTGACCAAACTCAATAATTTGCTCAGATAAGTTTCGAACCATGTTCGATGGGATGGCAAAACCAATACCGACATTGCCGCCATTCGGACCTAAAATTGCGGTATTTATCCCAATCAGCTCACCATTAAGATTGACTAATGCCCCGCCAGAGTTACCGCTATTAATTGCTGCATCGGTTTGGATGAAGTTTTCAAAGTTTTCAAGATTTAGTCCGCTGCGTCCTAAGGCTGACACGATACCTGAGGTGACGGTTTGCCCTAAACCAAAAGGATTACCGATAGCAACACTGAAATCTCCCACGCGTAAATCATCTGAATCAGAAAGCACTATCTGTGTTAAGTCTTTAACTTCCTCTAATTTTAATAAGGCAATGTCTGACATTTCGTCACTGCCAATGAGTTCTGCTTTATATTCTCGGCCATCATGCAACTGAACGAGGATTTCTTTGGCATTATTAATGACGTGATGATTGGTAACGATATAGCCTTTTTGGGCATCAAGTATAACGCCAGAGCCCAACCCTTTGAATGGGCGCTCTTGAGCTTGCTCTTCTGGGAAGTCTGGACCTAAAAAGAAACGAAATTGTTCTGGGATCTGACGTTTTGATAGTTGAGTCCCTTCGACAGAAATACTAACCACTGCGGGGGTTATTTTTTTGAGCATCGGAGCCAAACTTGGCAGCTGCTGAGAATTGACAGTAAGAGGAAGGGCAGCTTGAGTTTGAATTGGGGTGATGATGGTACTGATCGTTAACGTCAGTAAGCCTAAAATTAATAAAGGTTTCTTCATCTACATATACTCCATTTATAATAAAGAAGTATATGTGAGACTTAGAAACCTTTAAAAAAGTTCATTGTGGTGTTTATTTATTATGCAATTTTATCTTCTTTCTTTGCGCTGATATCCATTAATGGTTCATCTTTAAGTAGACCGGTTGCGCCATTTGCATAATCTTTGGGTTGTTTGCTTACTTCTTCTTTTATATGAGCCACTTTCTTATTTAATTCAGGAGAAAGTGTCATTTCATCTAAACGAGCGGTAAATGGGTTATCTTGCTCTGGAAGATTTGGCATTAGCTCTTTAGATGTTGACGCCATGTGGTCATACATTTTATTAAAATCTTTTGCTAACGCTTCAAGCATTGTCGCGCTAGTTGCAAAGTGATCAACCAGCTCTTGTCGGTATTGCTCTAATTCATATTTTGATTTTTCTAAATCTTGTTTTAATGATTTTTGCTGTTTAATACCCGGTACAGTAAATCGAGAAATGATAAAGCCAATACTTATACCAATAGCTAAACCAATTAATGCGTATGTCCAAGCCATGAAGTGCTCCTTGTCATTTTATTATGCATGAGTAGGCATAAATGTGAGTAAGCCCACTCATAGTGTTTATTGCGATCATGCTACTATGAACAGAGTGAATCAACAAAAGAAAAGATAAAAACTGATGACACCATTAGAAAAATACCAGCTTGACCTTACGCAAGATACATTTCATCACGACAGTGCTCAGCAACACGCCGTGGAGTGTTTGGATGAGTTATATCATCGATTATTGCAACCAAAAACGACACCCAAAGCAGAACGAAAATCTTGGTTGTCTGTATTTAAAAAATCAGAACCTCAGACCGTCGTGCCAGAGAAAGGATTGTATTTTTGGGGAGGAGTGGGGAGAGGAAAAACGTATTTAGTCGATACTTTTTACGATGCCTTGCCTACTGAACGTAAAATGCGAGTGCACTTCCATCGGTTTATGCAGCGAGTTCATGATGAGCTTGGTGAGCTTCAACAACAAGCGGATCCATTGTTGATTGTGGCTGATAAATTTAAACAAGAAACCGATATTATCTGCTTTGATGAATTCTTTGTTTCTGATATTACCGATGCCATGATATTAGCGACATTATTAGAGGCGTTATTTGAACGAGGCATTGCCCTTGTTGCGACATCAAATATTGTCCCTCAGGAGTTATACCGAAATGGATTGCAAAGGGCGCGTTTTATTCCTGCTATTACGTTGATCGAACAACACTGCCAGATAGTTAATGTGGACAGTGGCATTGATTATCGTTTAAGGACGTTAGAGCAAGCTGAAATCTATCATTTCCCTCTCGACAGCTTCGCTCAACAAAACATGTTGGATTATTTCCATCGGTTAACGTCAGAAACAGAGCATGAAGAAAAAGAGATAGAAATTAATCATCGGATATTGCCCGTAAATGCGGAAGGTGATGGGGTTGTGCATTTTGAATTCATTTCTTTATGTGAAAGTGCGCGCAGTCAACATGATTACATTGAATTGTCTCGTTTGTACCATACGGTTCTTCTTTCTAACGTTAAGGTCATGGGAGAGCTCAATGACGATGCGGCTCGTCGTTTTATTGCCATGGTTGATGAGTTTTATGATCGAAACGTGAAATTAATCATTTCAGCGGAAGTCCAATTAGCTGATTTATATAAAAATGGACGATTAACCTTTGAATTTAAACGTTGTCAGTCAAGGTTGATTGAAATGCAAAGTCATGAGTATCTAGCAAAAGAACATTTATCTTAGTCGAAATGGGATGATTTTCTTTTGTTAACGTATTTATTTAGTGTGATAAGGCTCAAATTTCATTTTTTTTAATGTTTTTTACTGATATGTGAAAAATCTTCAAAAAAAAGGTGATTTTTTCTTCACGCTTCACTATAATCCTCCGACCCACCGTTACTGTACTGGCTTAATAGCCAAGAGTGCCAACCACTCGAAGGGGTGATGACTGGGCTCGAAAATATACAGTGGGAGCGAAAGCTCCTAATCAGTGAATTTATTTAATAACGGGTATCATTAGCATGAAAACTTTCGTTGCTAAACCAGCCGCTGTAAAGCGTGACTGGTATGTTGTAGACGCTGAAGGGAAAACTCTTGGTCGTATCGCAACTGAAATCGCATCTCGCCTACGTGGCAAGCATAAAGCAGAATACACTCCTCACGTAGATACTGGTGATTACATCATCGTTATCAACGCAGAGAAAGTTCGCGTAACTGGTAACAAAGCAGCTGGCAAGATCTACTACCGCCACTCAGAGTTCCCAGGCGGTCTAAAATCTATTTCTTTCGAGAAACTGATTGATCGTAAACCTGAAATGGTTATTGAATTAGCTGTTAAAGGTATGCTTCCACGTGGTCCTCTTGGTCGTGCTATGTACCGTAAACTTAAAGTTTACGCTGGCGTTGAACATAACCACAGTGCTCAACAACCACAAGTACTAGACATTTAACCGAGGATCATGGCAATGGCAGAGAATCAATACTACGGCACTGGTCGCCGTAAAAGTTCAGCAGCTCGTGTTTTTATCAAACCGGGTACTGGCAACATCGTAATCAACAAGCGTAGCCTTGAAGTTTACTTTGGTCGTCCAACAGCACGTATGGTTGTTAACCAACCTCTAGAGCTAGTTGAAATGACTGATAAACTAGACCTATTCATCACTGTTTCTGGTGGTGGTATTTCTGGTCAAGCTGGTGCGATCCGTCACGGTATCACACGTGCGCTTATGCAATTCGATGAAACATTACGTCCTGCACTACGTGCTGCTGGCTATGTTACGCGTGACGCTCGTTGCGTTGAACGTAAGAAAGTTGGTCTACGTAAAGCACGTAAGAAACCACAATTCTCTAAGCGTTAATATTACGCTTACCAAGTGGCTTTGTTTCAAAGCTACTTTGGTTATTGTGGAAAAAGCTCAGCATTTATGCTGGGCTTTTTTTGTTTTTGTGAGGTGTAAACATCTTTAGTTCTTGAATCCTTTTCTCTTTTCTTATCATTTCTCCTATCTCGACTTCAAAAGTAAATCTAGTTCACAAATGTTGCAAAAAAGTAGCTTTACCTTGTCAAAAAGTAAGGTTTTCTTTATCATTTATGGGTTAAAACAACAGTGTAATAATTATGAACAAATTCTTAGCTTTTTTTTAAAGCTTTGGACATCAATATTCTGTTGTTCCACACCTTAAAAAGTTAGCCGTAGCTCGACAATGTATGGACATAATAAAAACTATATAAAGAGCACATGGGAGAAAGTTGGATGAGCAATGCGCCAGTGAGTAATGGTCGACGTCGTTTCTTGACTGCAACAACAGCTGTTGTTGGTGGTTTAGGGGCAGCGGCGGTGGCCGTACCTTTTATTAAATCTTGGAACCCGAGTGCACGAGCCAAAGCGGCAGGTGCACCGGTTGAAGTCGACATCAGTAAGCTTGAAAACGGGCAAATGGTTCGTGTTGAATGGCGAGGTAAGCCTGTATGGGTTGTTCGTCGTTCAGAAGCACTTCTGCAATCATTAACTGAAATTGACGGACAACTTAGAGACCCATCTTCAGGTGAAGAGCAGCAACCTCAATATGCACAAAATGCATATCGCTCAATTAAACCTGAGATATTTTTAGCCGTTGGTATTTGTACTCACCTTGGTTGTTCACCTACCTATTTACCTGACAGTTTTAGTGAGCAAGTTAAAGGAGTTAACTCTGGTTTCTTCTGCCCATGCCATGGTTCTAAATTTGATATGGCAGGTCGAGTATTTCAAGGCGTACCTGCACCATTGAATCTCGTGGTGCCAAAACACATGTACCTTAATGATACTCGTATCCTAATTGGGGTTGATGACGGAGGGGAAGCCTAATGCAACCATTACTTGATTGGGTAGAAAAACGTCTACCTGCAATGAATGCCTATAAAAAGCATTTATCTGAATATCCAATGCCGAAAAACTTTAACTTTTGGTACTTTTTTGGCTCATTAGCAATGCTTGTACTCGTTAATCAGTTAATTACGGGTATTTGGTTAACAATGAATTATGTTCCTTCTGGAGAAGGTGCATTTGCTTCTGTTGAATACATCATGCGTGATGTCGATTACGGTTGGCTATTACGTTATATGCACTCCACTGGGGCGTCAGCTTTCTTTGTTGTGGTTTATCTTCATATGTACCGCGGTTTAATTTACGGCTCTTATCAGAAGCCACGTGAACTGTTGTGGTTATTTGGTATGTTGATTTTCTTAGTGTTAATGGCTGAAGCTTTCATGGGGTATTTATTACCATGGGGACAAATGTCTTACTGGGGAGCTCAAGTTATTATCTCTCTGTTTGGTGCTATCCCTGTTATTGGTGATGACCTAACACTGTGGATCCGTGGTGATTATGTTATCTCGGGTGCGACGCTCAACCGTTTCTTTGCCTTACACGTTATCGCTTTGCCGATTGTCTTATTGCTTTTAGTTGTTCTACATGTTCTTGCTTTGCATGAAGTAGGGTCAAACAACCCAGATGGGATTGAACTTAAAAAACCAAAAGCGAAAGATGACAAGGGTGAGCATAAAACTCAATTTAAATTCCATGAGTATTATACGAAGAAGTACAACATTATTGATTCTGTTCCTTTCCATCCTTATGGGACGGTAAAAGATATGATCGGTGTTGCTGGCTTCTTATTCTTCTTTTGCTATGTATTGTTCTTTAATCCTGAAATGGGTGGTTACTTCTTAGAAGGACCAAACTTTGAAGCAGCAAATCCACTGAAAACGCCAGAGCATATTGCCCCTGTGTGGTACTTCACTCCATTTTATGCAATCTTGCGTGCCGTTCCTGATAAGTTAATCGGTGTTGCAGCAATGGGTGCTTCAATTGTTGTGCTGTTCCTTCTTCCTTGGTTGGATCGCTGTAAAGTAAGGTCGTACCGTTACCGTAGTAAGTTGCATTTACTTAATATTGCGCAATTTACAGTGAGCTTTATTGCTCTTGGTGTTTTGGGTTCATTACCTGCAACGTCACTGTATACATTGTTAGCTCAGATATTCAGCTTAACTTACTTTATGTTCTTTGTTCTTTTGTTTGTTTACAGTAAAAATGAAAAAACAAAACCATTACCAGAAAGGGTGACATTCAAATGAAAAAGTTGATTTTAGTACTTTTTGCTTTGTTGCCATCAATGGCAATGGCTGCAGGGTCGGGAGCGCCATTAGATAGCGCAAATAATGATATTCGTGATCAAGCATCTCTTCAAAATGGTGCTAAGTTGTTCATGAACTATTGTGCGGGTTGTCACTCTACTCAGTACCAACGTTACGGTCGAGTTGCTGAAGATCTTGGTATCCCTGTTGATCTGATGATGGATAATCTCGTGTTTAATCCAGATGCGAAGATTGGCGACTTAATGGAAAATGCGATACCAGAAGAACAAGCGGCTAGTTGGTTTGGCGCTCCACCACCAGATCTAACGTTAGTTGCTCGCGTTCGAGGTACCGATTGGTTATATACGTATTTACGTACATTTTATGCCGATCCAACTCGTCCATTCGGTGTAAATAACATGGTTTTCCCTAGTGTCGGTATGCCTCATGTTCTTCAAGAACTGCAAGGCGTAACAACCCCTATTTATGAAACCACTGTTGTTGATGGCGTTGAACATAAAACGGTTATTGGTGTGGAATCAGATGGTACTGGTGAGTTAACGGTCGGAGAGTTTGATGACTCTGTGCGCGATTTAGTTAATTTCTTGGAGTATTCAGGTGATCCAGTTCAGCTTGAGCGTCATCGTTTAGGTTGGTGGGTGATGGGGTTCCTAGTGATATTCGCTTTTGTTTGTTATTTACTTAAGAAAGAATATTGGCGCGATGTCCATTAATCGTGATATTCTAGGTCGTTAATTGTATGCAATGGAGGCCCTGCCTCCATTGTTTTTGTGTCACTACTTATTTTTATACGAATGTTATAAAAAAATTAGCTGACTGGCACCAGAAAATGGTGCTTTTTGCTCCTTAGATAAATACCGGAGGGCTCAATGGCTGTTGCTGCCAACAAACGCTCAGTAATGACGCTTTTTTCAGACGCTTCTGACATGTACAGTCACCAAGTACGCATTGTATTGGCTGAGAAAGGAGTAAGTGTTGAAGTTGAATTGGTTGAACCATCCAACTTGCCTGCAGAACTTGTAGAGTTAAACCCTTACAAAACTGTACCAACACTAGTTGATCGTGAGCTTGCTTTATACAACTCAAATATCATCATGGAATATTTAGATGAGCGTTTTCCTCATCCGCCATTGATGCCTGTTTACCCTGTCGCTCGAGGTAACAGCCGTTTAATGATGCACCGTGTTGAAACTAACTGGTACTCATTGGCTAAGATCATTGCTACTGGTTCTTTTGAAGAATCAGAAGC
>SAMEA5043647__coassemble_85_pt1 | contig 27871 bp, 23 predicted proteins | sample SAMEA5043647__metabat2_low_PE_001 | metagenome-assembled genome bin SAMEA5043647 (sample SAMEA5043647) | Gadus morhua | reverse complement strand
ATTGTGACAATTGATTAACTCGTTATGCTCGGTAAAGTTTTCACCAATAAACGTACGACAATTTGCCAGACTTAACGACAATATTTTCGCGGTACCTAATGGGCGCTTAGCTTCTGTTGGATGCTGTAGTATGATTAATTCAACATCCGTTGTGATTGGTGTTATCCACTCACAAATACAGGCTTTTTTTGTTTTTAAGCATTGCAGGCAAAATCGAATCACAGAGGACCTTTTGTTTGATTAAATTACTATCACCTATTTTAGCTGTGCTTGCTCTAGCTCAACTAAACGTAATTTCTGGCTATCTTGTATGGGATAAGAGTTTAATCATCAATGGTGAGCTTTGGCGGCTTGTTACAGGTAACTTTACACACACTAACCTCCCCCATTTATTGATGAACAGTGCCGCACTGTGTATTTTTAGCGTCATCTTTAAAGATTATCTAAATACAAAGAAACTGTGGGGATTATTGCTTGCCCTCAGTGTTATGGTTGGTTCACTTTTACTTCTCTCACCAATTGAACGCTACGTAGGTTTATCTGGCGTATTACATGGGCTCTTTGTTTGGGCTGCCATCGAAGACATTAAGCACAAACGTTATACTGGTTGGCTTCTCTTACTGGGCGTTCTCGCTAAAATAGGTTGGGAGCAACTATTTGGAGCAAGCGCATCCACGATTTTCCTAATTAACGCCAGTGTCGCAACAGACGCTCATTTATTTGGAGCACTCAGTGGTGGAATGCTCCAATTATGTGTCTTTTTAGTGGCTAATAAAGCTTCTGACGACCCAAAATAGAATGAGACAACGTAGTACCGTCAACTAACTCTAACTCACCTCCCATTGGCACACCGTGAGCAATACGACTTGCAGACACGTGATGCTCTTGGCATATCTCCGCAATGTAGTGCGCCGTAGCTTCACCTTCCACCGTTGGGTTTGTGGCAAGAATGACTTCTTTAATGTCCCCACGCCCTAAGCGGTGGTCAAGTAAATCCAGTCCAATATCACTTGGGCCAATACCGTCTAATGGGGATAAATGCCCCATCAATACAAAATAGCGACCTGAGAATTGTCCCGTGGCTTCCACTGCAACGATATCGGCAGGGCTTTCAACAATACACAGCTCACCGTTCATTTGACGCTTAGGATTAAGACAAATTGCACACGTGTCTTCTTCGGTAAACGTTCGACACTCTGAACAATGCCCAATTTCAGACATGGCACGAGAAAGTGCATCGGCTAATTGCATACCACCTTGTCGATTACGCTGTAGAAGATGAAATGCCATTCGCTGGGCTGATTTTGGTCCAACACCGGGAAGGCATCGTAACGATTCCATTAATTGTTCTAATAAACCACTGGTTCGCATAATTTCTTATATTCCTAAATAGAAAAAGGCAGCTGTGAGCCGCCTAATTACCCTAAGATAAATAATGCGTTATTCATCTTAGTTTTTATCAATTAAGATAAATTAGAATGGCATTTTAAATCCTGGTGGCATTTGCATTCCACCAGTTACACCCGCCATTCTTTCTTTTTGTGTTTCTTCAATACGACGAGATGCATCATTGAACGCTGCTGCGATCAAATCTTCTAGCATTTCTTTTTCGTCTTCTTCCATTAAGCTTGGATCAATTTCAACACGACGAACACTGTGAGAACCAGTGATTGTTACTTTAACAAGGCCAGCACCAGATTCACCAGTGATTTCCATGTTTCCAATTTCTTCTTGCATTTTCTGCATGCGATCTTGCATTTGCTGGGCTTGCTTCATTAAGTTGCCCATGCCGCCTTTTCCACCGAACATATTCATTCTCTCTTAGTGTTTATATCTTTAATACTACAAAAATGGGGATGATATGTAGAATTTCAACCCATTCTTACCTTATCTTTCTTTAAATTGGTCTCACGCTTTCTTGATCTATTTCTGCACCGTAACGCTGCATAAAGAAATTAACATGAGGATCTTGTTGCAAGCTCTGGTATGCCGTCTGTAATTTAGTTTGATACATTTGCTCACGTAACTCTAACGGGCTTGTACCTTCTGCACTAATATCAATGTTTAATTTAATCTCTTTGTTTAGAGCAGAGCTTAACGCTTGGCTAACCAATTCATGCGCCTTGTCATTAATTAAATGTGATTGTGCAGAACGTAAATGCAACGAAACCTGATCGTCATGTTCTTCAAAAGAAGAATTCAATACAAGTTGTTGTACCAATTTAGGCAACGCTAATGACATTGCTAATGCAGACCACGTATCTTGCTTTACTGTTTCATCAACAAGTTCTTGAACCATCTCAGGTGTTTTTTCATGTTCAAGTGCCTGCTTTAATTTCGTAGGAGTAATATCACTCACTACTTTTTTCACTTCAGGCTGGCTGGCTTTCCAACGGTATGGTTCTTCTGGCTTTTTCTCTTGAGAAACAGACGTTCCAAGTTGCGACACCTGAGTACGAGGAGCGAGATGTTGCTTTTCAGCAATACGTTCTAACACTGAGCTCGTTTTTTTCTTATCGGATGCCGCACTACCCTTTTTTGGGCTAGTACCGGTGGTTGTATTTGATAAATTATTTTTTGCACTACGTAATTGATTGCGCACACCTAACAACCCACTTCTTGGGGTTGCTATAGGCTCTTGAGGTATATTTTGCACTGGTGCGGGATCAGATTGTGATGATTCCCCCATTGGTGGTGCATCATATACTGGCGGTTGAGCCTCTGTAGAATCTAACGGTGCTGAACTCGATTGTTGCGAATTAGAAACCGGAGAATACACCGTTTGAGATACTGCTTGCGGTTGCATTGGCTTAGGAGCAACAGGCACTTCAGCATTTGGAGCTGATGCAATAACTTGCTGAACTCTAGAGGCTGGCGCAGGTTGTTGAGGTGCAACATTTACGGCAGCAGGTTCCATACTAGGCACGGCAATCGGTAATGCCTCTATTGCTTGAGCATGCACAGGACGAAATGCGACCATACGCAATAACATCATCTCTACGCCCGTTTTTTCGGTTGGGGCTAAAGGTAAATCATTACGGCTTTGCAATGCAATTTGGTAGAACAATTGAACTTCTTGTGGCGATAACTGACCACTCAATAATTCAATTCTCTCAGCATCCGGTTGAGTTTTATCTAACGTTGCAGGTAACGCTTGGTACATCGCCAATTTATGCAGTTGTGCCGCAATTTCTTTTGCTAACCCATCCCACTCAACACCAATATCTGCTAAATCATTGATACAGCTCATCAGCGTTTGCATGTTTTTTGTGCTGATCGCTTCTAGAATACGAATCGCTTGATCGGTATCTAACGTACCCAACATCATAGACACAATATCAGCAGTTACATTACCATTACCTAACGCAATCGCTTGATCGGTCAAACTTAATGCATCACGCATACTGCCATCTGCAGCATGAGCTATCAGCCCTAACGCTCTTCCATCTTTAGACACTTCTTCTTTGTCTAAAACGAGATCTAATTGCGCATGAATTTGATCAACACTGATGTGTTTCAGATGAAACTGTAAGCAACGAGATAAAATCGTCACAGGCAGTTTTTGTGGATCGGTCGTGGCTAATATGAATTTGACGTATTCTGGCGGCTCTTCCAATGTTTTTAATAATGCATTGAAACTGTGTCGCGATAGCATGTGAACTTCATCGATCAAGTAAACCTTAAAACGACCACGCGCAGGTTTATATTGAACGTTATCTAATAGATCACGAGTATCTTCTACTTTGGTTCTAGAAGCGGCATCAATCTCAAGTAAATCGACAAATCGTCCTTCATCAATTTCTTTACAGGTAGAACACACGCCACAAGGTGTTGATGTAATCCCCTCTTCACAGTTTAGTCCTTTAGCGAACAAACGAGCAATAGTAGTTTTACCCACACCGCGAGTGCCACTAAATAAGTAAGCGTGATGAAGTCGATTATGGTCAAGCGCGTTTTCCAACGCCGTAAGCACATGGGATTGGCCAACAACATCTTTAAAATGATGTGGACGCCACTTACGTGCCAGAACTTGATAGCTCATAGAATACAGCCCAAAATAAAATAGATCTAAATCGTAGCACAGCAAAAAAATGAGATCTCCCTTGATAGAGAGATCTCACTAAATTTATTGTGTATATGAAGAATTAGTGACCAGGAAACTCACAAATACTGTACACGTTTAGACCTAAGCCTTCTAAACGCGTTTCACCACCAATTTCTGGAAGGTTGATAACAAATGCAGCGTGCTGAACATCACCACCAAGTTGACGAATAAGTTTCACTGTTGCTTCGATGGTTCCGCCAGTTGCAAGTAAATCATCAACAACAAGAACCTTGTCACCTTCAACAATTGCGTCTGTGTGAATTTCTAACGTATCTGTTCCGTATTCAAGATCATACGTTTGTGCAATCGTTGGACGTGGCAATTTACCCGGTTTACGAACTGGGACAAAACCAACACCTAATTCTAGTGCCAAAGGAGCACCAAATAAGAAACCACGAGCTTCAGTTCCAACGATCTTGGTAAAACCACCTTGCTTGTACTTTTCAACCAATAACTGAATCGTTGCTTGGTAAGCTTTTGGATCTTCCATCAAGCTTGTAACATCACGGAACATGATGCCTGCTTTTGGATAATCAGGAACAGATTTAATGCTATTTTTGATAAGTTCTAATGTTTCTGTAGACATGGTTTAAAGACCTAATTGTACCGATAGCCGGTATCTTAAAAAATTAACCGACTAATGGTATTCACTTTCTTCACTATGAGCAAGTTAGGACGACGGTATTTTTGAAAACCAAATTAAGAGTGCTATTCCGATCACAGCAATAATCCCTTTAACCCAGATTACTGGAGCTATACAGATAGAAAAAACAAAGCTGCCAACGATCATAATAACGGCTTTCTTCTTAATCTTTTTGTTAATCGTTTTTTTACTTTGCCATTCCACAATTGGGGGGCCTAAATAGCGATGTGAAATTAACCACAAATGGATTTTTGGAGAAGCCCGCATAAAACAAGCACTAGCCAGAAGAACAAAAGGCGTTGTCGGCAATAAAGGCAAAACAATACCGATAATGCCTAACAATAAAAAGAATCCACCAAAGAAAAACCACAGGATTTTATGAGAAAATTTAAGCAAAGTATCTCTACAATTTAAATACAACTAACTGCCATTATCGCTCTATTTAAAAAAACGAATCAACCTTTAAAACGAATTCAATTCCATTTTAAAACTACTGCAACCCACGCAATTTAAAGACAGGCTATTATTGGCTTTAGCAATTGGGAAGCGCTGCACTTTATTATTGGATCTTTCAGACGTTAAGAGTTCACCGATCTGGAGTACATGACGTGAATGTGTGCTTTCCCATACCGCCCCTAAACCCGCAGACAAAATAAACAACGCCTGCTCAGAAAAATCAACATAACCAAAAAGAGCAGAGATAGATTCGCTCTCTTCCATCGTTCCCATCCCTTTCTCTATTGATTCGACCATTTTAGAAATAACGTCCAGAGAAATATGTTGATCTCGGATAAAATCATTAAAAAATGCTCGTATAAGTAAACAAGAAACGACGCTATTCTCGCCACCAGATTGAGAATCAACAAGATAGAAAAACAAACGGCCATCCAATAACCATTCATAATCAAAAATAAGTGGCATACCATCTGTTGATTGCAATAATCGGTACGCTAATTTCCACTCGCCGTGCTGAGCATCACTTTCAGGTAACAGTTCAAACAACAATTCTCGGCCAATGTTCGGCTCATTCTGCAAATGCTCTAAGTGCCAATGCAATTCTTCAGTGCAACTTTTATCAAGATCAGACGTTCGGAACCATTGACTTGAAAAGTCCTGCATTCTTAAACTGCTTTCTTCACTCAATTTTAAAGCCGACACTAATGATTTAACTAATAGGGATACATTGCTGATTGGTTTAACTAAGAAATCTTTTGCCCCCAGCCTTAAAACCTTTGCAACATCTTGCATGTCTCCCGTGCCCGAAATGACAATGATTGGTAGCATTGGGTACTCCAACACTACCTCTTCTACAAATTCAAGGCCATTCAAGATCGGCATAGATAAATCACACAACAAAACATCAGGCAAAGAATGCTGTAGCATTTGTAATCCTTCAAGACCGTTATTCGCCTCTTTAACATTACATGAGTAAGATTCTAAAACGGCTTTGACCATAGAGCGGAATATGGGATCATCGTCTACAATTAACACGTCTTTGTTCACCAATAAGTCTTCGACTGGTGTATTGTCTTCTTTTGTTTTTTCTTTTATTTGCTCTATCGACATACGACTACCCTCTGCACGTTTTATTAGCGAATAATGTTAAGACGCCTTTTTATTGTTCATCTTATGAATTTAGTTCGATATCTCAATGAGCACAAATAAATTAACCAATATTACTCGCAAAATTATCATTACCTGACTTTTACTGATAGATTTCCACTTTAGTTGACTTATAACAACACCTACTTTAGTGTTTTAGTTACAATTCTACATTCGCTAAACCAGAGAGAATCTCAATATCATGAAGTTAGATGATTTAAATTTGTTTCGACAAGTAGTGGATAATGGCAGCTATACTGCAGCATCAAGAAAGACTCTAATCCCTGTTGCAACAATTACTCGTCGCATTCAAGCCTTAGAAGATTCCTTAGATATTCGCCTTCTCAACCGCCATGCAAGAAAACTGTCTCTCACCGAATCTGGTCAAAAATTTTATGACGAATGTTCTCCAATTCTGTCTAACTTAGTAAATATCAGTGAATATTTGAGTGAAGAGTGTCGTGGTGCCGCTGGGAAACTTAATATTGCGGCTCCCTCTAATTTAACAAAACGCATGATACAGCCTATTTTAAATCAATTTATGCTGATTTATCCTAATATTAATATCAACCTAACCATGAGCAACCAACCTGAGCAGCTAGACCCAACGGATTGGGACATTATTTTCAGAGTTGGAAAACAACGTGACTCATCTCTTATTGCTCGCCAAATTGGTTCATTAGAAGATATTTTAGTCGCTAGCCCTATTTACTTAGAGCAACGTTCTGAACCGACTCATGCTCAAGAATTGCATGATCACAGCTTATTGAAAGGCCACCCATTAATGCGCTGGCGCTTAACTAACATTGAGGGTGAATCTGTAACGATTACTGATGCGGGTCGTTTTGAAGCCAGTGAGCTTAATGTTATTCGCATGGCTTGTTCTGATGGCTTAGGCATTACGTTAATGCCTGATATTATGATCAGTAAGTACCTTGAAGACGGTTCATTAGTTCGCGTATTAAAAGATTGGTCAGCCAACCCTAGAGACATTTACATGATCTATAACTACAAAGATCATCAGCCTGAAAAAGTACGATTATTCATTGATTTTGTTAGTAATCATATTCCAAAATAACAAAAAAGCCTGTGAATACATCACAGGCTTTTTTAACTTTATAGGCGTAACGTAATTAAAATACGCTCATTGCTAAACGAATTTAAACGCCTTCATTGTAAATATCTAAACTTGCCACATCTTGAGCTTCGCTTTCTTGCTTAGCATCATCACCGCGTAAACTTTCGAGGTACTCTAGGTAGTTTTGATCTACATCACCGGTAACATAGTGTGCATTAAATACCGATGTTTCAAATTGTTCAACTTCTCGGTTACCACAACCAACCGCATCAACTAAATCAGATAAATCTTGGAAAATTAATGCATCTGCACCAATTTTCTGGCAGATTTCATCGACTTCACGACCATGAGCAATCAACTCGTTTGCACTCGGCATATCAATACCGTATACGTTAGGGAAACGAATCTCAGGTGCTGCTGACACCATGTAAACATTTTTAGCACCCGAATCACGAGCCATTTGGATAATTTGTTCTGATGTTGTGCCACGAACAATTGAATCGTCGACTAGCAGTACATTTTTATCTTTAAATTCAGAACGGATTGCATTCAATTTTCGACGTACTGATTTTTTACGTTCTTGCTGACCTGGCATAATAAACGTACGACCAACATAACGGTTTTTCACAAACCCCTGGCGGTATGGTTTATTAATAATTTGAGCGATTTCTAGTGCAATATCACACGATGTTTCAGGGATCGGAATAACCACATCAATGTCGAGATCATCCCACTCACGTTTAATTTTATCACCTAAGCGTTTGCCCATTTCAAGACGTGCGCTATAGACCGAAATTTTATCAATAAAAGAATCTGGACGAGCAAAATACACAAACTCGAAAATGCATGGATTCAGCTTTGGATCGTGCGCACATTGTTGTGTATACAATCCGCCTTCAAATGGCGCATAAATGGCTTCGCCAGGAGCGACATCACGAACAAAATCAAAACCAACCGCATCCAAAGCAACAGATTCAGACGCAACCATGTACTCGGTACGACCTTCAACGTCACGCTTCCCTAAACACAAAGGACGAATGCCATTTGGATCACGGAATGCAACCATACCATGCCCGATGATCATTGCAGTTACCGCATACGCACCACGAATTTGCTCATGCACGTTAGCGACGGTTTTAAAAATGTCATCAGCAGTAAGAGGGTAATGAGTGGTTGAATCAAGATGATGAGCAAAAATATTTAATAATACTTCTGAATCTGACGTTGTATTAACATGACGACGTTCTTGTTCAAATAAGGTCTCACGGATTTCATTCGCATTGGTTAGATTACCATTGTGCGCCAATGTGATCCCAAATGGTGAGTTAACATAGAAAGGTTGAGCTTCAGAAGCACTAGAACTGCCCGCAGTAGGGTAACGAACATGACCAATACCTACATTACCTTGTAGGCGTTGCATGTGTTTTGCTTCAAATACATCCTTAACCAAGCCGTTCGCCTTTCTCAGACGGAAACGATTGCTTTCTACGGTAATAATACCAGCAGCGTCTTGGCCACGATGTTGTAACACAGTCAAAGCGTCATAGATTGACTGGTTTACAGGTGTTGCGCCTACGATTCCAACAATACCGCACATGTCCTAGAGTCCTTAATTTGCTAAAAAACTGGCGCTATTTAGCGCCAGGAAGAAAACTTGATGTATCTTTTAAGTAATCAAAGAACCATTCAATTACTACCGAGAATTGCGGTATCAATTGAGATTGCTTCCACCACTCCGAATCTGACAATGAGGTAAAAGCATCAATAAAAAACAGAACAGCCGCTATAATTAGCACCCCTCTTAATCCACCGAAAACGACACCTAACACTCGATCTGTTCCAGACAGCCCTGTTTTCTGTACCAACTGGGCAACCACATAGTTAACCACAGCACCGACAATCAAGGTGGCCACAAATAAGGCGGCTATTGCACTGCCGTTTCTGACCATTTCATCATGGATATTTGTAAAATATGCCGCCAGTTTTGGATAAAAGTTGCTCGCAACAAAGAAAGCACCAAACCAAATAACCAATGACAAGGCCTCTTTTACAAAACCTCTAATCAAACTGATAAAAGCAGATAGGCTAATCACGCCTAAAATGACAAAATCGATCCAAATCATAATATATATTTTCTCTCTTGCTGCGCATTTTAACAGAAAAATCCGCTACGCAAACGTTTTCTTATGGGTTTAGTGGTGCAAATTTAAGCAATTGACCATTTAGTCCCGTAATTTCTTTTAGTTTAGGTAGCTGTTTCTCTAGATCGGGTTTTGACACATCAGGGCCTACTGCCACTCTAACTAAATCGCCTTCTTTAGGATTTTTAGGAAAAGTATGCGCTTGGAAACCTTGTTTTCTTAACTTCAAAGCCAAGTTTTTTGCGTTATCCGCATTTCGGAAAACACCGAGTTGGATAACCCATGCACTTTTAGCATAATCAATTTTAGGTGTTTTTTCTGCCTCAATCGACGCGGGTTTTGTAACAATGGTTAGGACTTCTTTCTCCGGTTCTGTCGGCGAACTACCAACAGTCACTTCAACAGGTTCTCCTGGAAGTTCTGCATCAAAATCAATCGGTTCTTGTATTGCGAATTGCTCTACATCTTTAGACAATTCAGGTTTAATTGGAATACTCGCAAACTCTTCTTGATACGATTTTTTCTTACCATCAAATAAGTCGGGTAATACAATAACTCCAATAGCAACCAAAATAATGGTGCCAACTAAACGTCGTTGAAATGGACTAGACACTCATGTACCTCACGATCCTTGTTTCCAGTAATTCCATACTTCACCAACCGTATGGAAAGAACCAAAAACTAAAATTAATTCATCATCACCAGCGTGTTGAAGTGCAACTTTAAATGCCTCAACTGGTGAACTGTATTCTGTTGTTTCTTGCTCTATAAATGCAACAAGTTCACTTGCTTTCGCGGCACGGGGCCCAGAAAGAGAAGCAGGATACCAAACATCAACAACACCCGTGAACTCATTCACTGTCGATTCAATGTCTTTATCATGTAGCATACCAACTACTGCATGAATTTTCTTATTTGGGTAACGCAGTCTTACTTGTTGTACTAGATAATGAGCAGAATGTGGATTATGTGCGACATCTAAAAGAATAAGTGGCTCAATACTCTCTTCATCACGGGTTAGTATTTGCATACGACCCGGTAAACTTGCGGCTTTCAACCCTTCGACAATATTAACATCCGTTAATTCTAAATCAGCACAGCCAAGCGCCATTATTGCCGTTGCCGCATTAGCAAGCGGTAATTTAGGTAGAGGAAGACCCGTTAAGTCAAATGCCCCACTCTGCCAAGACCATGTTTTATTGTCTTCATTTACCTTATAAGTAAATTGATATCCTACTTGATGCAAATCTGCATTAATATCATCTGCATGGGCAGCAACGCTCGATGGTGGATTAGGTTGACCACATATTGCGGGTTTGTCTGAACGGAATATCCCCGCTTTTTCAAAACCAATCACATTAATATCATCACCAAGCCAATCAACATGATCAACCGCTAAACTTGTGATAATAGACACATCATGATCAACAACATTGGTTGCATCTAAACGGCCACCAAGACCGACTTCAAGCAATAGCACATCCACTTGATGCGCTTTAAAAGCCCATAACGCAGCTAAGGTACCAAATTCAAAAAGGCTTAATGGTGTGTCTTTACGCCACGCTTCAATAGCAGCAAAAGATTGAGAGATAAGCGAATCAGATAGATCGTTACCATTGATACGAATACGTTCATTGTAACGAATAAGATGAGGGGAACTATAAACACCAACACGGTAACCTGCATTGAGTAAAATAGATTCCATTAACGCACAGGTAGATCCTTTACCATTGGTTCCCGCAACAGTAATCACTGTAGGGGCAGGTTTTGTCAATTTTGCTCTCTGTGCGACACGCTGAACACGGTCAAGGCCTAAATCAATCGCACTAGTATGAATACTTTCTAAATAACGAAGCCACACTGATAAATCAGATGTGGCTGTCGGAGAATCAAATGTTGTCATTGTTCAACTACTTCACTGACGGAACGTAGTTACAGTATATTGACTTAAGGTACTTATTTAAAGAAAGAAATAACCCCCTAAGACAATTTACATTTGATTTAATTTTTTACAGAACCATCAACGGGAACAACTAATGGTGATGCTTGGTTTGTCATTTTAGCCATCAAACCACCAATACGTTGACGCATTTCACGACGGTCAACAATCATATCGATAGCACCGTGCTCTAATAAAAATTCACTGCGTTGGAAACCTTCAGGTAAATCTTCACGTACTGTTTGCTCAATAACACGACGACCAGCAAAGCCAATTAATGCTTTAGGTTCACCGATATTAATATCACCCAGCATTGCTAAACTTGCAGAAACACCGCCCATTGTAGGGTCAGTTAATACAGAGAAGAATGGTAGGCCTTTACGAGATAAACGAGCCAGTGCCGCACTTGTTTTTGCCATTTGCATTAGAGACATAAGCGCCTCTTGCATACGAGCACCGCCACTTGCAGAGAAACACACTAATGGACAGTTGTTTTCAATCGCGGCATCAACCGCTTTAACAAAGCGAGCGCCAACAACTGAACCCATAGACCCCCCCATGAAGGAGAATTCAAATGCACAAGCAACGATAGGCAATTCTAACAATGTGCCTTGCATTACGATAAGCGCATCGGTTTCATTACTTGATTTTTGTGCTGCTGAAATACGATCTTTATAGCGCTTTGAATCTTTAAATTTTAAAAGATCTTTTGGTTCAAATTCTTGACCAAGCTCAACACGACCTTCCGCATCTAAAAATGTTTCTAGGCGCTTACGAGCTTTCATACGCATGTGATGATCACATTTTGGGCATACTTCTAGATTACGCTCTAGCTCTGCTGAATAAAGCACTTGTTCACATGACGTACACTTCGTCCAAACCCCTTCAGGGATAGATGCTTTACGTGAACTAACAATATTGCTTGTATTAAAAATCTTTTCAAGCCAACTCATGGACGACCTTTTCTATTAGTGATCTCTCGCACCATCGCAAGAGAAATAAATTCAATTAACGATGATTAAACCATAAATAATGACCAGTGTAGATAAAAAACTGGTTGTACCTATTTTCAATATTGAATCCACATCTACTTTTTACACTATTTTAAGGTTTAATCTTTATCATTAATTGAATCAATTATCTGGTAAAAATAAAGGCCCTAACGGAACTCTAGGCAAATCCCACTCTTTAGGGTAATCAACATCAATAAGATATAATCCTTCAGCTTTTGCTGTTGCTCCTGCTAGCTTACGGTCTTTCGCTTCTAGTAACCACTGTACCCACTCAGGTTTTTGCTTGCCTCTGCCCACTTCGATTAGGCTACCTGTAATGTTTCGGACCATATGATGAACAAAGGCATTCGCTTTAATATCAATAACAATAAAATCGCCATGACGCGTTACTTTTAAGTGTATTAAATTACGCCAAGGGGTACGTGACTGACAGCGAACCGCTCTAAAAGACGTAAAATCATTCTCTCCCAGTAGATACTGGCCAGCTTCATGCATTAAATCAGCATCAAGTGTTTCATGATAATGACTAACACCATGACTAAAAATGGCTGGGCGTTGACGATTATTAAAAATAATATAACGATAACGTCGCGCGGTAGCAGTAAAACGAGCATGAAAATCTTCGTTTACTTCTTTAACCCAACGAACCGCAATATTTTTTGGTAGGTTAGCATTCACCCCTACCATCCACACTGGCAATTTACGCACGCTATTTGTATCAAAATGTACTACTTGACCTGTTCCATGTACGCCAGCATCCGTTCGACCTGCACACATAACCTCAATCGGTTCATTAGCAACGACCATTAAGGCTTTTTCTAATTCTTCTTGAACACTTGTTACGTCTTTTTGGGACTGCCAACCGTGGTAACTGGCACCATCGTACTCAATACATAAAGCTATTCGCATGATTTCAATTCTTTTTATTCAGTTATACGCCATTATAAAAAAAGGCGGAGCTCACTGCCACCGCCTTTTTAAGATTGTTGATGTAAAAGTTAATCGAGTTGCTTCATCAACTTCTCAGCTTCCACTTTAAGCAGAGGATCATCACAACGTAATACCTCTTCTAATAATTCAAGTGCGCCTTTATCATCGGACATTTCAATGTAAGCTTTCGCTAAGTCTAGCTTACTATGAGCATCACTATTTATATCGACATCATGAGCTTCTACATTTCCTAGAACATCAGGGAATTCATCCAAACCAACATCAAGGTTTAACTCTTCATCATCAATGTCCGTTCTTTCACCGCTTTCAGCTTCAGCGATCAAAGCATCAATGCTTAGGAATTGATCCGCCCTATTAGGCGTATTTTCTAAATTTGGTTGCTCTGACCAATCTTCATCTTCTAATGCGTCGTCAACATTCGATGTGTCATCAAGAGAGAAACCACTCCAGTCGCTTCCTCCATCTTCTAACATACTATCAATATCTAAACCGGCACTATCAACATGCGTTAATGCTTCTTTTTCTTCATCAGATACTTGCGATGAAAAATTAAAAGGTGCCGCCGTCTCATCCGTTAAAGGAGTCACTTGAAGATCATCTTCTTCTTCAAGTGCAGCTAAAGCATCTTCAATTGATAAACCATCAAATTGATGATCTTCTTTCTCTATATCATCAACTAAAGGCAGTATATCTTCTTCATTATTCGCTTCAGATAACTCAGTATCATGCTCACGTGAATCATCAGTAAAGTCAGTTGCGTTTGATGCAACAAAATCATCCAATGAAAAATCACTTTCGTCTTCGTTCTCATCTTCAGAAATCATGTCAGATAATGGCATCTCTGATTCTTCATCAGTAACAAGCTCTTCGATTTCTGGCGTTTCAATGCCAGCTTCCTCATCACTTATCTCTACATCAGTATCAAAATCAGCCAATAAATCATCAAGTTCCGATAACGTCTCATTTTCTTCAGTAGCCGTCTCTGTTTCTTCTAGTTGAGAAGATACCTCTTGCTCTTGTGGACGTTCTTCGTTATCTAAAAGAAGTTCATCATCAACATTAATCTCATCAAATAATGATTCTTGTTCTTCTTGTTCAGAAAGAAGATCACTAATAGCACTTTCGTTGAGGTCTTCGCTATCTGTTGGCATTTCTGACTCTAGAAGTAACTCTTCGTCATCAATATCAAACGCGTCAAGTTCGTCATTCTCTTGCGAATCTGATTCTGCCTCTTCTGCAAGTTCAACGTCATCATGCTCTTCAGCATCTGTATTCAACGTTTCAATAACGTCATCTTCAAGCACATTATCTGCTGGCATTTCAGATTCTAGAGGTAACTCTTCTTCATCAATATCAAACGCGTCAAGTTCGTCATTCTCTTGCGAAGCTGATTCTGCCTCTTCTGCAAGTTCAACGTCATCATGCTCTTCAGCATCTGTATTCAACGTTTCAATAACGTCATCTTCAAGCACATTATCTGCTGGCATTTCAGATTCTAGCGGTAATTCTTCTTCATCGATATCAAACGCTTCAGTCTCAACAGCGGTTTCTGGTTCAAATAAAGAAATATCATCCTCTTCATCATCGCTTTCAACTAACCAATCTTCATCTCTCGGTGTTTCTTCAGAAAGCGTCTCTGATACTGTTACACCTTCTTCAGCATCATCGCCACTCTTTCCCAGAGCTTCTTCCTCATCAGAATCGTCACCGATTAGTTCATCTAATAAATCGGTACTGTTTTCATCTAATTCAAACGTAGAATCATCATTATCATCGCCAGCTAATAATTCATCTAAAAGCGCCGTACTGTCTTCATCTATTTCAATATCATCAAGATCGGTACTATCGTGATCTGACTCTTCAAGTAATTCATCTAATAATGCAGTGCTATTATCATCAAGCTCTAAATCATCGTCATCATCATTTGATTCAGCTAACATTTCATCTAATAACGACGTGTTATCATCATCAATGTCTAAGTTAATGTCGTCGTCATCTGCTTCAGCGAGCATTTCATCTAGCAATGCCGTGCTGTCATCTTCAAAATTTAGGCTTGTATCCGCTTTTTCATTTTGTTCAGGAAGTATGTTATTCAATACTTCGGTGTCATCATCAAGATTAAAATCAATACTGTCGTCTTCAGTATCAGCTATATCACCTAATAATGATTCGAAATCTACGTCTTCTTCTAAACCGCTTTTTTCTGGTTCAGAAACAATTTTAGTTTCTTCTTTTTCATCCAAATCCCAACCTTGGTCTAAGACAGATTCTTCATCTTCTTCAGTATCCATTGATGAGAAAAGATCATCTAGCATCGATTGGTCTAATTCGCCACCGTCAAGATCTTCATTGCCTTCAAGTTCTGGTGATTTTTTATCTACAGCCGATAGATCAGAATCATCAATTAATGATAAGTCAAAATCATCATCCTCCGCTTCTAGATCACTTTCAGAGAATAAGTCACTATCAAAGTCGTTTAGGGCTTTTTCCATTTCTTCTAAGCCAAGCGCCTTTTCTTCTGCATCAACAGTTAATGCGCTGCCTGACATATCAAGATCGTCATCCAAATCATCTAAACTATCAAGATCATCTAAATCACTTAACTCCGAATCTCCTTTTGATAATAATGAATCTAAATCGTCTTCATCGTCTAACGATGCAAACGGGTCATCAAGAGAATCTGTGTTTTCATTTTCAAACTCAGCGAACAAATCATCGTTAGAATCCGTGTTCGTATCGTCACCGAATAAAAACTCATCATTATCTAGATCGCCTAAGATATCATCGTCATCATCTAAGCTGATCTCTGGAATATCATCATCCATATTAAAATGGTCATCAGGCATAATCAGAGCTGACGGTAGATCGGTTTGCGTATTCTCTTCTGCTTCTTCTTCTGCTTCTTCTTCCTCTTCTTTCTTACGACGTGATAAGAAGAAAGCAATAAGGCCTGCGATTAACGCACCAGGAATTAACGCAAGTAATGCGATTAAACCAGGGCTTGATGCCAATTTATCCATTGAACTTGGTTCTGCTTTTTTCTCAGAAACGGCAAGTTGTTTTTGCTCAGTAATGAATTTCTCAACTTCATTACGAATACGATCTTCATTGCCTAGCTCATTTTTTAAATTATCAACTTCATTTTGAACTTCAGCTAATCGCACACGTAATTGATGATTATTTTCTTGTAACGCTGAGAACTCTTGCTCTGTTGTTGCAAGTTCTGTTTTTAACTCACCAAGGCCAGCTGTTTTTTCTGCCATTATTGGTGTTACTGTTTTTTCTACTGCGGTTTTTTTCTCAGTAAACGTTGGTTTCTCTAGTTTTGGTTTTACATCTACTTTAGGTTCTGTGGATGCTTTAGGAGCGACCGACGATCGAGTTTCTGCTTTTTTCTGTGCCGTTTGTTTCTTTTTATGTGCGGCAAGTAATTGCTTCGCATCATCCGTATTTTCACGACGAACTTGTTCTAGCGTTGGTAGACGTAAACGGCTTTTGGGCTCTAAACCATGAATATTGTTATTTTCAAAGGCTTGTGGGTTTAGACGATAAATAGCAAGTAAGGTTTGCTGTACCGATGTCGTCGTTGATGGATTAACACGACTTGCAATAGACCAGAGGGTTTCATTTTCACCCGTTGGACCATAAATTTTAGTTCCCGTCGGTGCTTTAGCCACAGAAGCAGAAGTCGTGACTGTCGACGTTCTGATTGATGACGTAGGATCAACCACCTGCGAACTGATCGTTTGATCTTTCCCATCAGGGCCAACAATTTGAATTGTACTTGCAGCATTCGCAACCGAACACTGAGATGCAACGAATAACGCTAAAGGTGTTAACGTTTTAAAGAATTTTTTAGATGCGTCAGACACTAGAGATGCCTCTTAATAAGATGAAAAAACAATACCGGTGTAACTATATCGGATAATAATCAGAAAACTGTAATTTTTAAGCAAAAACTGTGTGGTTTATGGAAGAAAAAAGCCTTAGTTTTCACTAAGGCTTTTTTAGAAAGAAAAATAAACTTACCAATCAATGAATAAGATACTCTTTCATCATTAAATTAATAGCGACGATTAGTAATAGTCACGAATTAATACTTCTGCAATTTGAACCGCATTTGTTGCCGCACCTTTACGTACATTATCAGCAACTACCCACATATTTAGTCCCATAGGGTGACTAATGTCAGCACGAATACGAGCAACCATTACATGATCTTTGCCAGTTGCATCACTTACTTGTGTTGGGTAATCATTACCATGGAATACTTCAATACCATCGGTTTCTTCAAGTAGGCGAGTCGCTTCTTCTGCATCAATTGGTGCACGAGTTTCAACATGAACAGATTCAGCATGGCCATAAAAAACAGGAACACGCACACACGTTGCATTCACTGTGATGCTCTCATCTGCAAAGATTTTTTGCGTTTCCCACACCATTTTCATTTCTTCTTTGGTGTAGCCATTATCCATAAACTCATCAATATGAGGCAAACAGTTAAATGCAATTTGCTTATCGTATGCTTTATTTTCTGCAGGCAGTCCATTGAGTAGTTTTGCAGTTTGGCCTGCAAGCTCATCAATACCCGCTTTACCTGAACCAGATACTGACTGATACGTAGATACGTTGATACGATCAATACCAACAGCATCGTGAATTGGTTTCAATGCCACTAACATTTGAATCGTTGAACAATTAGGGTTCGCAATAATGTTACGGTTACGGAAATCAGCTAATGCTTCTGGATTCACTTCAGGAATCACTAATGGGATGTCCTGATCGTAACGGAAGTGTGATGTGTTATCGATAACAACAACACCAGATTCAGCCGCAATAGGTGCCCACTTAGCAGACAATTCGCTACCAGCAGAAAATAGACCTAACTGCACTTGACTCCAATCAAACTCTTCTACGTTTTCAACCGTTAATGTTTTACCATTAAAACGAACTGTTTTGCCTTCACTGCGCTCTGAAGCTAGAAGATATAAATTACGTACAGGAAACTTGCGCTCTTGTAATACATTTATGATTGCTTCGCCAACGGCACCAGTTGCGCCTAGAATGGCAACATCAAATTCTTGAGTCATTAGACTTCCTCGATTGTAAATCCAAGTTGTTTTAACGGGATAAGACCACTGTATTTATCACCGGTGATCGTGATAGCACTGTATTCTCTTCTATCCCAATAATCTTTACGCATTTTATCAAATGCACCGACTGTTGAGATCTCTTTTCTAAATACGGCATCATCTTTTCGCACATCATAGACTAACTGAATCAAATTGTGCAGTGTTGAATGATCCCACTGCTGATTTAGTGTCACATTAGGGATTGGAGCAACAGGCAATAGATTTTGAGGATCCGCACGCTCTTCCCGTTGTAAGAACTCACAGAACGAATTAAATATCATGGTCGTTCCTCTAGCTTTACCTTCCAAGCCATAACCTGCAATGTGCGGCGTTGCAAAAGAAAGCAATGGCAAGAGCGCCATATCAACCTCTGGTTCAAACTCAAAAACATCCAATACGGCTTTAAAACCATCTTGGATTAATAGGCGATTTTTTAGCGCATCATTATCAACCACGGGACCACGAGCGGCATTGATCAATATTTGGTCATGGCGCAATGTTAATAAACGCTCTTGACCAATCAAATGATGTGTAGGGAAATTACCATCACGTGTAATAGGGGTATGGAGACTAATAACATCTGACTTTTCTAATAATTCATCTAAAGAAACAAAAGAACGAGTGTCCCCTTCTTGCTCTTTAATTGGATCATTCAATAGATAAGGAATACTTAACGCATCAAGACATTGAGCTAAATATGAACCCACTTGGCCCGCACCAATAATACCGAACGTTTTATCAAAAATAGAAAAACCATGTTGCTGAGCTAATACCATGACACAACTTAATACGTATTCAGCAACGCCTACTTTATTACAGCCTGGAGCCGCGGTAAAAAAGACACCTTTATTTTTCAATAAAGCTTGGTCAACGTGATCCATACCAGCAGTAGCAGTACCAACAAAAGACAGTTTATTCGCTTTACTCAATAATTCTGAATTCACTTTAGTGACTGAACGAATCATCAACGCGTCAACGTCAATTAAATCATCAGCCGTCAAGGTTCTTCCTGATTTAGCTATTACTTCGCCAAGTTCACTAAAGAGTTCTGCGGCATAAGGCATATTCTCATCAATCAATATTTTCATATTTTTAATATCTATCCTTTAGATTCATCGGTTCAGTGTATCACCGCTCGATTACACCTATCTACCTAAGTATTAATCCTAGCAATAAAAAACAGTCATAAAAAAACCCAACCAATTGGCTGGGTTTTCATTATTTTAAACGTTAGTCACTGCGCAATATTATGCTTCGAATTTCTTAATTACTAACGTTGCGTTTGTGCCACCAAAGCCAAAGCTGTTAGACATTACCGTTGTTAGTTCTTGATCACGTTTTTCAGTCACGATATCAAGGCCTTCAGCAGCAGGATCTAAGGTTTCAATATTGATGCTTGGCGCGATAAAACCGTGCTCTAACATTAATGTTGAATAAATAGCTTCATGAACACCCGCCGCACCTAGTGCGTGACCAGTCATTGCTTTAGTTGCAGAAATTGCTGGGCTATTGGTACCAAAGACTTCTTGGATAGCGCCTAGCTCTTTCGCGTCACCAACAGGCGTTGATGTACCGTGAGTATTCACGTAATCAACACTGTCTACATTTTGCATCGCCATTTTCATACAACGAACTGCGCCTTCACCTGACGGAGCTACCATGTCGTAGCCGTCTGATGTTGCACCGTAACCAACGACTTCACCGTAGATTTTTGCGCCACGAGCTAATGCGTGTTCAAGTTCTTCAATAACAACCATGCCGCCGCCGCCAGAGATAACAAAACCATCACGGTCTGTATCGTACGTACGAGATGCTTTATCTGGTGTGTCATTGTATTTCGATGATAGTGCGCCCATCGCATCAAACATCATCGTTAAAGACCAATCTAGCTCTTCACCACCACCAGCAAACATTACGTCTTGTTTGCCTAATTGAATAAGCTCTACCGCGTGACCAATACAGTGCGCAGACGTTGCACATGCAGAACTCATTGAGTAGTTAACACCGCGAATTTTAAACGGAGTTGCAAGACACGCCGATACTGTAGAAGCCATTGTACGAGGAACCATATATGGTCCAACACGCTTAACGCCTTTTTCACGCAAGATATCCACTGCATTCACTTGGTTTAGTGATGATGCACCACCAGAACCTGCAACAATACCGGTACGATCATTTGAAACTTGATCTTCTGTTAAGCCAGAATCTGCTACTGCTTGCTCCATTGAAATGTAAGCAAATGCAGCCGCATCACCCATGAAACGCATTTTTTTGCGATCGATGTGGTCAGCCGGGTTCATTTTCAAATCGCCCCAAACATTACTGCGCAGACCCTTTTCAGCGAACTGCTCAGAGAAGTTAATGCCTGATTTACCAGCTTTCAGAGACTCTAATACTTCTTCTGCATTGTTACCGATACTTGATACAATGCCCATGCCTGTAATTACGGCTCTTTTCATGATTCTTTCCTAATAAGTCATAAATCTTGGTAGATAATAGCGAAGATAGCACAACAAAGTGGTCAGCTTTCCTATAAGTCGTTAAAATCCGACGTAGATTATCTTTAATGGTTCAAATTTATGTCACAAAACCACGTTATACCAAAGAACAACATAACCAATGCTGTCTTAGAATGGAATGAGTCTGGAACACCAGTCTCCAATGATTTTGATGATGTGTATTTCTCTAATGATAATGGGTTAGATGAAACACGCTATGTCTTTTTACAACAAAATCATCTCCTGCAAAGATGGCAAGAGTGTGACTTACGTCGTTTTGTTATTGGCGAAACGGGATTTGGGACGGGTTTAAACTTCCTTGCCGTGTGGCAATGCTTTAAAGAATTTCGCGCCCAATACCCTGATGCACCACTTAAAGAACTTCATTTTGTTAGCTTTGAAAAATTTCCAGTCACTAAATCTGATTTAGTTAAAGCACACCAAGCATGGCCAGAGTTGGCCGAATTCGCAGAGCAACTACATAAGTATTACCCTGCCGCCGTTCCTGATTGCCATCGTTTAGTACTAGAAGAAGGCATGATAACACTCGATCTCTGGTTTGGTGACATAAAAGATTGTATGCCTCAAATTTGGATGGATGATCACGGTATTATTGATGCATGGTTCTTAGATGGTTTTGCGCCAAGTAAAAACCCTGAGATGTGGAACCAAAATCTCTTCGATAATATGGCAAACCTCGCGAAAGAACACTGTACTTGTGCAACATTCACTTCTGCGGGCTTTGTTCGTCGAGGATTAATAGAAGCAGGCTTTGACATGAAAAAAGTCAAAGGATTCGCTCATAAACGAGAGATGATCGCAGGCACATTAACGGAACGAAAAGCAAAAGCAAATCACGCAGTTTGGTATGCCCGAACGACTCCGAAAGAGGTTACTGATGTCGCTATTATCGGTGGAGGCGTTGCCAGTGCTGCACTAGCTATGACGCTGCTTCGTCGTGGTGTAAAAGTGACGGTGTATTGCAAAGATGAAAAAGCAGCACAAGGTGCATCAGGCAATCAACAAGGCGCGGTTTACCCTCTATTAAATGAGAAATATAATTCACTTTCTCGCTTTTTTGCTCCCGGGTTTATTTTTGCACGTCAATTCATTGAACAAGCCGCTGAACAGGTCGAATTTGATCACGATTGGTGTGGCGTAACTCAACTAAAATGGGACGATAAATCAGAAAAAAAACTCAACAAGATGCTTACTGCCCATTTTCCAAATGAATTAGTCACAGAATTAAACAAAGAAGACACCAATCTACACGTTGGGTTACCTATTAACATGGAAAGTGTTCATTATCCTCTTGGTGGATGGCTTTGCCCAAAACAACTCACTCGTGGGTTATTTGATCATTTTGCTGCCAACCCATTATTTACCTTACACTGTGATTCAGAAGTAACCTCTCTTCAACAAAGCAATGATAAACAATGGCATGTGTTATTAGGCGATAGCGTACATCCACATCAAACCGTCATTGTCGCTAATGGGCATCGTTTCACTGATTTTGAACAAACGAAAGATATCCCTGCGACCGCAGTTCGTGGGCAAGTGAGTCATATTCCCACCACTGAATCATTGAAAAAACTCAACACCGTATTGTGCTATGACGGTTACTTGACACCAGAAAACACCAAATACCAAACTCATTGTATTGGAGCGAGTTACGATCGTCGTGATTTAGATTTAAAATTTAAAGAATCAGACCAAGTTGAAAATGGTGAGCGTTTACATAAATGTATTCCTAACGAAGTATGGCCAAAAGAAGCAGATACAAGCTCAAACCAAGCTCGTGTTGGTATTCGCTGCGCCAGTCGTGACCACTTGCCCTTCATTGGTAATGTCGTTCGATTTGAAGCGATGCAGGAAGAATATAAGAACCTTTATAAAAAGCGTCATTGGCAGCGCGATGCAAAAGAGATCCCTATCTATGAAGGTTTATTCTGTATGTTGACGCTGGGTTCTAGAGGCTTAAGCTCGGCTCCTTTATTAGCGGAAACCTTAGTTTCTCAAATAATGGGCGATCCAATCCCATTGCCTAATTCAGTGCTTGAAGGTCTACATCCGGGAAGATTATGGGTAAGAAGGTTATTGAAAGGAAAACCGTTGGATATTTAAGAGAAAGGAAGAGCCGATTTTAGCTCGGTCGCAAGCTCTCTTACCCGTTTCAGGGGAGTTCGTTGTAAATGATAAACTCATAACGAACTCCTCTGATCACAGCTACCTAAATCTTGATCTTTTACTTAATAGAATCAGCCAAGTGGCTCACCGCTAATGCAAAATAATGCGAGCGATTCCAATCCATTAACACTTGATAGTTATTATAAACAAGGTAAGCACGACCATCATTATCGTCTGGTTGCACTAACCATGCTTCTAACTCAACATTAGGTAACGACTTTCCATTTAAACGACGAACCCCTAATGCCCCCCATTCAGAGAGTAACTTTCCTTTATCTTCAGAAAGTCCCTTTAGGGCTTCGGCATCAAAAGCATCAGGCAATGTTACCTGACGACCCCAAGTATACGTATCATCCCAACCCACTTGTTTTAAGTAATTCGCCGCAGAAGCGAACACATCGGCATGAGTCGTCCAAATATCTTTACGACCATCATCATTGCCATCAACAGCATAAGCCAAAAATGACGTTGGCATAAACTGGCATTGCCCCATTGCACCTGCCCATGAACCTTTCATGTTTTCAGGGGTAATGTGACCTTGTTCTAAAATGGTTAATGCCGCCATTGTTTGCTTTCTAAAAAAGGCTTCACGGCGACCATCATAAGCCAACGTAGTTAATGCTTCTATCACATTATAACCCCCCGTTAGCTTACCAAAATTACTTTCAACACCCCATAATGCGACGATAAATCGAGGTTGAACCCCATATTCTTTGCCAATTCTAGTAAGCACTTCATGGTGTTTTTGATATAAATCGTTCGCTTGTTTTATCTTCCACTTTGGTACTGCTCGTGGAATATATTCATCTAGTGTTAATTTTTTTTCTGGCTGATTCCGATCAGATTTAACCGCTTTTTCTTTAAAAGCCACATTTTTAAACGCTCGTTCTAAAATAGGCTCTGAAATACCATTCTCGCGCGCTTCATTTTTTAAGTTAACGATATAATCCTGGAAATCCCCTTCAGGCGTATTCGCAGATACGCTTGTGGCCATTAACAAACTGACTATCCCTAGCAGTAATCTTTTCTTCATATTATTTCTCGTTTCGTTTGGCTTTATCTTGCTTGTATTTCTCAAGCAAATTTTCAGGAGGTGGCGGTAATTGTAAAAAATAGCCGTCATTTTTTAAAGAAACTTCTACTTTTTCAATATCAACAGAGGCTAATTTTCTGCCTTCTAAATTTACCACCATAACCATTTTTGGCGTACCAAACATTGTCATCAATTCTTGAGGTACTGGAGAAAAATCATCTTTTTTCTCAATATAAAGATAAGCACCTTGCTTTTTAGAGCTTTTATAAATCGAACAGTACATTTTAGAACCTAATATTGATAGAGTTGATATTGCTCCCAATCCAGAAGTCTCTTCTCCTGTCTATTTGATGAGAGCCTTGTTAGAAAGTACACTTAAGACAATAAGATAACTTGCTGTGTGGTCAAACTGACTATAACATGGTATCAGATTTGTGGTATTAAAATTACCGTCTGAAAATCTGAATATTCATAACAGCGAAGATACCGAGAGCATGACAAAAACAGCCGATTTAAAGGGCAGTAATTTCACCCTTTCAGTATTACATTTACCTAATGATGACATCACTCAAGCCCTTAGTATGCTTGAGCAAAAAGTAGCACAAGCGCCTTCTTTTTTTGCTTCCGCTCCAGTGGTCATTAATATTGAAAATGTATCGAATGAAATTAATTTTGTTGACCTTAAATTAGGTGTAGAGCGCACAGGTATGATCCCTGTTGGCATTACTGGTTGCAAAGATAAAGAAAAGCAAGCGCAGGCAACGTCTGCAGGTTTTGCGGTAATGACTTCTTTTACACCTCAGCAAGTAACACAAAAAGCAAATATGCAACCAACGAAAGTGGTAAGAACCCCTATTCGTTCTGGACAACAAGTGTATGCCAAGGATGCTGACCTTGTGATCTTAAATCATGTAAGCCCTGGGGCCGAAGTTATCGCCGATGGCAGCATACATATTCACGGCACGTTAAGAGGCAGAGCAATTGCCGGTGCCAGTGGCCAAAAAGAAGCAAAGATATTTTGCAAAAATTTACAAGCGGAGCTGATATCCATTGCCGGAAATTATTGGCTAAGCGATCAAATTAACAAAGAGTATTGGCATCAAAATGTCATGGTCACTATGGTTGAAGACCATATTAAGATCGATACCCTAACGTTATAGCACAACATAAAAGGAATAATAAAAATGGCACGTATTGTCGTTGTGACTTCTGGTAAGGGTGGCGTAGGTAAAACTACTTCCAGCTCTGCCATTGCATCGGGGCTTGCTCTGGCTGGCAAGAAAACCGCGGTAATTGATTTTGATATTGGCTTACGTAATCTTGATTTAATCATGGGTTGTGAACGTCGCGTTGTTTACGATTTTGTTAATGTTATTAATGGTGAAGCAACGCTAAACCAAGCATTAATTAAAGATAAGCGCGTAGGTAATTTATTTATCCTTCCTGCGTCTCAAACTCGTGATAAAGATGCATTAACCAAAGAAGGCGTTCGTCGTGTTCTTGATGAGTTAATCGCAATGAACTTTGATTTCATTATTTGTGATTCTCCAGCAGGTATTGAAGCTGGCGCATTAATGGCGTTATATTTTGCGGATGAAGCCATCATTACCACAAACCCTGAAGTATCATCTGTTCGAGATTCTGACCGCATTTTAGGTATTTTAGACTCTAAATCTCACCGTTCAGAAGAAGCTTTAGAGCCAGTAAAACAACACCTATTATTAACTCGCTATTGCCCAACACGTGTAAATCAAGGCGAAATGTTAAGTGTGGGTGATGTTGAAGAAATTCTAAATATCCCTCTATTGGGTGTGATTCCAGAAAGCCAATCAGTATTGAATGCATCAAACAAAGGTGTACCAGTAATTTTTGACGAAGAATCAAACGCAGGCTCTGCATACCAAGATGCAGTTGACCGTCTGTTAGGCAAGGAAGTTTCGTTCCGCTTCTTAGAAGAAGAGAAGAAAGGTATCTTTAAACGACTATTTGGAGGTTAAGCATGGCACTGCTAGAGTTTTTTAGACCACAAAAAAAAGCCACTGCTAACATAGCGAAGGAAAGGCTACAGATCATTGTTGCTGAACGCAGGAATGGAGGTCCAGCACCTTCGTATTTACCACAACTTAAAGAAGACATTCTTAAAGTAATTAGTAAATATGTTAACGTAAGCCCTGATATGATCACGGTTTCACTAGAACAAAAAGAAGAAGACCTCTCAGTATTAGAGCTAAATATCACTCTGCCAGAAGACGATAATTAAACACTATTTCGTTAATCAAAGTCTATAAAAAAGGTGACCTATCAGAGTCACCTTTTTTGTTTCTGTTTATTGAGATTAGCTTTTATCTAACACCGCCATAAAGCGCTCAGCAAGCAGCCCTTCTCTCCACTCTTTTAATACGTCTGGTTTTAAATCAGGGTGACTGTTTTTCTTCCATTTCCAAGACAATAATTGATTAAGCTGTTTTTTAGACGCTAAAAACTCAGGCATCAAACCCGATTGATCAGAGGCCGCTTTTACTTCATCTTTTAACAACTTAAAAATTTGCTTATAGCCCGGATAATCCATTAATCGTGTTAACGTTTCTGGATATTCGTTTTCATTTAGCTCATCTGCAAGGTATGTGAAACGCAATAGTTTTCCACCATGACGTTGAACCTCTCTCGAATCAAACTCTTCTTTTAGCATTTGCTCTTTACTGCGAAGTCCAAATCGAGCTAATTTCCATAAGTTTACTTCTTGTACAACAAAGTTAACCGCCAAATCGCGCTTTCTTGCTTCTTCTAATCGCCATTGTGCTGCCATTTTTAAAATAGCTAACTGCTTACCATTTAACTGCCAAGCATTTTTAATATCTAAATACGCTTTCTCAGGATCAGGTTGTTTTTCACGTTTTTTAACCGCAAGTAACGATTCTTGATACGCTGCTTTTTCCCACTCTGTTTGAGCTAATTCTGCTTGTAGTTTCTCAAACAATGGCAATAAATAATGCACATCGGCTGCGGCATAATCCAATTGTTTATCTGATAAAGGACGCGCCATCCAATCAGTACGAGATTCACCTTTATCGAGATCAACACCTAAATAATCAGACACTAATTTCGCAAAGCCTGTCGACAAACCATAGCCTAAAAATGCCGCCATAATTTGAGTATCAATCATTGGTGTCGGCATACAGCCAGCATAATGTTGAAATACTTCTAAATCTTCACCACAAGCATGAAGAACTTTTGTCACACTTTCGTTTTTTAATAAATCCCAAAGCGGCGTTAAATCATCAATTTCAACAGGATCAACTAATGCTAATGTTTCACCATCAAACATTTGAATTAAACCTAAACGTGCATACAAAGTTCTCGTACGTACGAACTCAGTATCCAGCATTAAAAAAGGTTTATTACTTGCCTGTTGGCAAATTTCAGCTAAACGTTGGCTGTGTTTAACGATTTCAAATTCCACAATTTCTTCCTTAAAAATCTGTAACGCTTCTATTAATTGGTCTAAGGCAAGATAGCTTAACGTTAGAAAAACTAAGCTATCTTGTCTCT
>SAMEA5043647__coassemble_70_pt1 | contig 28908 bp, 24 predicted proteins | sample SAMEA5043647__metabat2_low_PE_001 | metagenome-assembled genome bin SAMEA5043647 (sample SAMEA5043647) | Gadus morhua | reverse complement strand
AAGCCCTCATTGGCTTCTTTTTTTATATCTAAGGACTTAAGACGACAAACCGATTGAATTCAATGTATTGCCATCAAAATCATAAACAGATAACGTCAACTCATCCAATAAACCGTAACTAGGCTTTTCTCCTACAATGCGCGGAAAAGTCGTTGAACCTGGGTTAAAAATAATGTGTTCGCCCTGCCATTCAGCAACCGTTATATGTGTATGCCCATGAGCAATAATGTCGCCTTTTCTCAGAAGAGGACGTTTTTCTGCATTATAAATATGGCCATGAGTTAAAAATATTTTTTGTCCCGTTGGTAACAACACAATATGGAAGTCGGCCATGATAGGAAACGATAACAGCATTTGATCGACCTCACTGTCACAATTCCCTCTTACTGCAATGATAGACTCGGCATGTTCATTTAATAATTCGGCCACTGCAATTGGATTATGCCCTTCAGGCAATGGATTTCTTGGCCCAAAATTAATTAAATCACCCAGTAAAATTAAATGTTCAGCTTTAGAAGCCAAAAAAAGCTCAATCATGCGCTGAGTCGCCGGTAAAGAGCCATGTAGATCAGAAGCAAAAAATAATTTCACGTGGTGTCCTAGATTAATAATACACATAAATAACGAGATTAATTATAAAGGAAAATTACATGAAAGTTGCCAATCAATAAACTCGATTTATACTTAGACTATTGGATGTTCGAAATATCTTGCAGGAAACGAGATGAAAATACTAATTACAGGCAGTACCGGGTTAATAGGAAAAAAATTATTAGACCATTTAAAAGGTCATCATTTAGTCTTACTTACTCGTAATATAAAAAAAGCACAAACAGCATTAAATCATTTAGCATTACCTCATGCTGACTTCATTTCTGATCTGTCTACGCTTTCTCATTTAAATGATTTTGATGCCATCATCAATTTGGCGGGAGAACCCATTGCCGATAAAAAATGGACCAACAAACAAAAAAGAACCATTTTAGATAGCCGTTGTGAGCTAACCCATGCATTAACTCAATTGTGTTTGGCGTCTTCAACGCCACCTCGTTGTTTTATTTCTGGCTCTGCGGTGGGTTATTATTCGGATCAAGGAAGCAACGACATTGATGAATCAACCGTTATCTCTAGTAATGATTTCGCTCATCGTGTTTGTAAAGAGTGGGAAGACGTTGCCTTAAAAGCAAACAATGAAGGTACACGGGTCTGTATACTCAGAACAGGCGTTGTTTTAGCAACATCAGGCGGAGCTCTTAAGAAAATGCTTTTGCCTTATCAATGTGGTGTTGGCGGCCCAATAGGTAAAGGCGCACAATATATGTCATGGATTCATATTGATGATATGGTTTATGCAATCTTATTTCTATTAGAGCACGAGAAAAGTCAGGGTATTTATAACCTCACTGCCCCACACCCTGTCACTAATAAAGAGTTTAGCCAAACGCTCGCAAGTACATTAAAACGACCACATTTATTAGTAACACCAACGTTAGTGATAAAAATTCTTTTAGGAGAAGCTTCTGTACTTCTTACGGATAGTCAACGGATTAGACCTAAACGACTCGTAAACGAAGGATTTAAGTTCCGTTACTCTAGGATTGAATCAGCATTAAAGCATCTTTTAGGCTAAACCATTACCATTCCTCTCATTGCAATATCGTCATTTTGACGTCATTATTTTCTTTCTTAGTTTGGTTTTTATCGACTTACATGGGTAGTTACATCAGTAATTATCCATTCATGCAAAGGAAGCAATGAATGCAACGCGCTATTTTTATCACTGGTTGTTCAACTGGCATTGGTTACACCACCGCTCATCAACTCTCAAAACATGGTTTTCATGTCATTGCTTCATGCCGTAAAAAAGAAGACGTTTTACGATTGCAAAATGAAGGATTAACGTGCTTACACTTAGATTATTCGGACTCAGAGAGCATTTCTCTGGCGGTCAGCGAGTTATTAGCACTTACTGATGGAAAGTTGTACGCTTTATTCAATAATGGCGCGTATGGACAAGCGGGTGCACTGGAAGATCTGCCTAGAGAGGCACTAAAAGAGCAGTTTGAAGCAAACTTCTTTGGTTGGCATCAGTTAGTAATAGAGTTACTACCAATAATGAGAAAGCAAGGCTATGGAAGGATCATACAAAACAGCTCAGTACTTGGCATTGTGGCGATGAAATACCGTGGTGCATACAATTCTTCAAAATTCGCAATTGAAGGTTGGAGCGATACATTACGTTTAGAGTTAATGCAGACTAATATCCAGATCAGTTTAATTGAACCCGGTCCTATCGAGACAAACTTTAGATCTAATGCATTGAAAGCATTTAAAAAATGGGTAACTATCGAGAATAGTCCACATAAAGAAAAATACCTTATGCAACAACAGCGGTTAGAGAAAGAAGCCTCCGGAAGTGCCTTTGTACTCCCTCCTGAATCGATTATGTCACCATTGCTTCATGCACTTAATAGCAAAAAACCTAAAGCACGATATAGAGTTACCTTTCCTACTCATTTATTTGCAATATTAAAACGATTATTACCAACTAAGTGGTTAGATATGATCTTAAATAAGAGTGACTAATGTCATATTTTAAGTTTGTTTCAACCAAATAGAGAAGAAATATAAAAAAAGAACAATAATGTAATATTAGTGTCACATTGCAAGATTATATTTATTCCTATCCAGTCGTTAGTGTTTTTTCGGGGGGAATATGACGCTAGGAAAAATCAACTGGATCTGTGTGAGTGTAGCCGTTGCGGTATTCATACTGATCTAACTGTTACTTTCGCTTACGATAGACAAGCCATTATGCTCAGCATAGTGGCTTTCTTCGTATCTGGCGCCTTGAAAATCTATCCTAAACCCCATATAACTGTATATATCTATATAGAAAATACTATTTTAGGAAAAAACCATGCAGTCAGAACACAGCGTTGAACTTAACGAACAAAACTTCCAACAAATTCTTGAAGGCTCAACCCAGACTCCTGTCTTAATTCACTTCTGGGCACCAATGAGTCAAGAAAGCATTACGGTTATTCCTGCACTACAACAACTTGCTCAGCAATACGGAGACGCGGTTACTCTTGCTTTATTAAACTGCGAAGAACAGCAAGGCCTTGCTCAGCAATTTGGCGTTCAAACGCTTCCAACTATCGCCCTATTTAAAAGTGGCCAAGCCATTGATGGAATGGGTGGCCCCCAATCAATTGATGCAATACAAGGAATGTTAGATAAACACCTACCAAGCCAAGAAGAATTACAATTAGGCCAAGCATTTAAGTTAGTCGAAGAAGGCAATTACCAAAGCGCTCTCCCTATCCTATTGGCTTTACTTGAACATTTTGGTGGTAATGGTCAAATCAAATTACATATCGCGCAGTGTTACATTGAAACACAATCTTATGAACAAGCTGAAACCATCTTGTCTGAGATATTAATGCAAGATCAAGACAGCAAATACAAAGAACTAATTGCAAAACTTGAACTGCATAAACAAGCTGGTAATACGCCAGAAATTCAAGCCTTAGAAGATCAATACAAAGCCGATACAACCAATAATGAAATCGCTTTAGAATTGGCAATTCAATACAGCCAAGTTAATCGACAAGAAGAAGGTCTAGATATCTTAATTGCGATTTTATTAAAAGATCTCAATGCTGAAGATGGGCAAGTTAAAAAAACCATGATGGATATTCTGTCTGCTCTTGGTCAAGGTAACCCTATTGCAGGAAAATACCGTCGCCAGTTGTACTCATTACTTTATTAATCAATAGTTGAGAATCGCCTGTTGTTATTTATTATGGCAACAGGTTAATCCTTTGATTATTGGACAATCATGACTTTCATCTCCAGGGCACGCATTAGCAAGTTCTAACAACGTTTGCTTCATCCCTTCTAACTCTTTAATTTTAGCCTCAATTTCTGTCACTTTTTCTAACGTCTTTCTTTTCACATCCGCACTACGACGATTCGGATTATTCGATAAGCTTAATAATTCTTGGCATTCTTCTAGACTAAAACCAACTAGCCTTGAGCGGCGAATGAGTTGCAACTCTTCCACTTGATTTTTAGTGTACTGTCGATAGCCATTTGCACTTCGATTCGCTTCTCTTATTACGCCTTTACTTTCATAAAAACGAATGGCTTTCGTCGTTAATCCCGTTAATTTTGCAACGTCACTAATATTCATTTCTCTTTACTCTACTTTATAGCTTGACCTTCCATTTACTGTAAGGTTTATTCTACATAACATCAAGATTTGTTATCGAGGTTAATTATGAGTCAGAAACTTACCCTACCCCTAGCGGGATTAAATTGTGGTCGTTGTATCGCGAAAGTGGAAAAAGCACTTTCAGAGATCCCGAAGATATCTCATTTCTCGGTAACCAAAACAGAATTAACATTAACGACGACACTCTCTTATGAAGAAATCGCAGAGAATATTACGCAATTAGGCTACTCCGTTCCTGAACCCGAACTCATCACTTTGTACCTAGCAGGATTAAAGTGTGGTAAATGCGTAAATAAAACCACAGACACGTTAAGTACCTTGTCGCATACCTCTATTGAGTCTATTTCAAAAGATAAAATCACGCTAAACACCGTGCACTCTCAAGAAAGCATCATTGAATTAATTGAATCCATCGGTTTTCAAGCAAGCTCTGCCCCCTTCATTCCAGATAGTCCCTTACCTAAAGAAGAGGTCATTACTCTGAATAAAGAAACACCGACAGATCAAAGCAAAACTGAAAAACAAAAAATAGAAAAAACAACACAATTAATTTTATCGGGAATGACTTGCGCTAGCTGTGTCGCCTCTGTAGAAAAAATAATTTCAGCCGTTGCTAATGTTCAATCTGTCAGTGTTAATTTAGCGGAACGTACCGCTTTAATTTATGGTGATATCAATGCACCTGAACTGATCAAAGCAATAGAAAAAGGCGGTTATGGTGCAGAGATCAGTTTAAGCGAAGAACAACGCCGTAAAAGCCAAAAAGAACAATACCTAAAAACCACCGTAGCACATAAAAGAAATACCATTATGTCGCTCGCAATAGGCGCGCCATTGATGCTTTGGGGGGTATTTGGTGGCAACATGCAAATAACAACCGTTAACGACCAACTTGCTTGGGGACTCATTGGGCTTATTTGTTTAGGTTTATTACTTACCGCTGGGAAACATTTTTTTGTTAATGCCTGGAAAGCATTTACTCATCACAGAGCGACAATGGATACGTTAGTGTCTCTTGGTACTGGTTCAGCTTGGCTCTACTCTATGGCACTGGTGATCTATCCTGCATTTTTCCCAGAGCAAGCTCGTCATGTTTATTTTGAAGCCACCGCAATGATCTTAGGATTAATTACGCTCGGAAATCTAATCGAAACCAAAGCTCGTAATCGCACATCAAATGCCATCGAAAAGCTGCTCAATCTTCAGCCTCAAACCGCTACGGTTATCCAAGATGGAAAAGAAGTAGAGTTGCCAGTGGCACTCGTAACGAAAGGGATGATCATTAAAATTAAACCGGGAGAGAAAATCCCAGTTGATGGTTCGATCATCAGCGGTGAAAGCTATTTAGATGAAGCAATGCTTACTGGAGAGCCTCTTCCTTGTTTAAAAATAAAAGACGATGTTGTGCATGCAGGAACCATCAATCAACAGGGTAGCTTTACTTTCACAGCAACGAATGTCGGTGAACATACTATGCTTGCTCGGATCATTGCCATGGTACGTAACGCGCAAAGTAGCAAACCAAAACTGGCTAAGCTCGCGGATAAAATCTCATCCGTATTTGTCCCAAGCGTTATGATCATCGCCATTTTTTCGGCTTTACTTTGGTATAACTTTGGTCAAGAACCAACATCGAGCTACATGCTTGTTGTTGCTACAACGGTACTCATCATTGCCTGCCCTTGTGCTTTAGGTCTTGCAACACCAATGTCAGTGACTGTTGGTGTCGGTAAAGCCGCTGAGTTTGGCGCATTAATAAAAGACGCTGACGTTTTACAAACAGCAAGTCATATCGATACCGTGGTGGTTGATAAAACGGGCACATTAACAGAAGGGAAACCCACGGTCAGTAAAGTGACAAGCTTTGCGGCTTACAATGAAAAAGACATCATTTCATTCGCAGCAGCAATCGAAAGTCACTCTGAACACCCACTCGCTCATGCAGTAATGACATATCTCAATCAGCATTCATGGGATTTAGTCACCAGTACACAGTTTAATGCTCAATTAGGCCTAGGAGCTTCTGCAAACATTGCTGGCGAGACTGTGTTCATAGGAAATACCTCTTATTTATTAAACAATGAGATTGCCACTCCTGACGTTGAATTATCTCCTGCATCAACGCCTCTCTTTGTGGCGATAAATAAAGAATGTATTGGTGTTATTGAAGTAAGTGATGCAATTCGACCCGATTCAAAACTTGCTGTAGCCCAATTTACTCAACTCGGTATTAATGTCGTAATGCTCACAGGTGATCGCAAAGAAACTGCTAATTATGTGGCTCAACAACTCGGAATAACTCATGTTGTTTCGGGGGTATTACCCGATGGGAAAGCTCAGACAATAAAAGACTTACAAGCTCAAGGAAAGAAAGTAGCTATGATTGGGGATGGCATTAATGATGCCCCAGCGTTAGCTCAGGCAGAAGTAGGGATTGCGATGGGCAATGGCAGTGATGTCGCGATTGAAAGCGCTCAATTGACCTTAATACGACACTCACTGCTTACCGCCGTTAATGCGATTGAGCTTTCAAGAGCAACCATTACAAATATGAAACAGAACTTATTCGGTGCCTTTATTTATAATGCGATCGGCATTCCTATTGCTGCCGGTATTCTTTTTCCATTTACTGGTATGTTACTCAGTCCTGTTGTAGCAGGAGCAGCGATGGCACTTTCTTCTATTACCGTTGTATCCAATGCAAATAGATTACGACTTTTTAAATCTCAGTTTTCAAACAAACATACTGACTAGGAGCTTGACATGATTAATTTGCTTGGAGTCATACTTATTATTGCCATTATTTATTGGTTTTGGCTTTCACCACATTCAAAATAACCTTAGGACACAACAATGAAATTATTTAAACTCACTTTTGCTTCATTGCTTTTCTTAACAACATCCGCTTACGCCTCTACCGAAGTCATGACTTATAAATCACCATATTGTGGTTGTTGCTCTGAATGGGTAGAGCACATGGAAGATAACGGTTTCACGGTAAAGATTGAAGATCATGAAGACATGAATCCAATCAAAGAGAAACTAGGTGTAGAGCCACGCCTCGCATCATGTCATACCGCTGTTATTGATGGTTACGTATTTGAAGGGCATATACCAGCAGAGGATATTAAACAATTTCTAGCAGAACCAAGAGATTTTAAAGGATTAGCGGTTCCTGGAATGCCAATGGGATCACCAGGGATGGAATATGGCGATAAAAAAGACACCTACCAAGTTATCGCATTTAAAGAGAATGGTAAATTGGCAATATTCAACACTCATAATTAAAATCTAACTAATTGATAAATAAAGCCATGTTGAGTTAATTAACATGGCTTTTTGTTATTTAGCACGACTTAGCTTGTTTTTTAAATGCATCAGACGTAAAAAAGCCGCATCATTTCTGATGCGGCTTTTTTGAAGGTGGTCGGTGAAGAGGGATTCGAACCCCCGACCCTCTGGTCCCAAACCAGATGCGCTACCAAGCTGCGCTATTCACCGAGCTGTTAAACAAAGGACTGTGTCCGTGTCAACGAGGGCTATAATACTGCTCAGGATTTTTTTGACAAGTATTATTTTAACTTTTTAATTTGTTCGGTCATTTATTCAGCAAAGACGTTGAATTTACAACTAAATCCCCTCAGTAAATAACAATCTGAGGGGATCAGTTTACTTTTTATCTATTACTTATAAACAATCTCACCACGTGGTGCGAATTCATTCACATCAATTGGGCTATTTGTTTCTAAAAACTCTTTTAATACTTCGGCATCAACAAAGCCCGTATTTACATAACCCGAATGACCCGACACTTTAGGGTAACCATCACCACCCGCGGCGTTGTAGCTTGGAATAGTAAAACGGTACGTTTTGTCTAAACGCAGTTGCTTACCACCAATGAATACGTTAGATACTTTACCGGCTTCAACGGTCATTTTAATACCTGCGAACTGAGCATAGGCACCAGAATCGATTGGTTTAGTCGCCACCACATTTAGGTAATCTAATACTTCAGCGCCATTCATATCAACATAACTAACAATATTACCAAATGGCTGCACCGTTAGAACATCTTTATAAGTAACATCACCCATTTCAATCGAATCACGTACACCACCCGAATTCATTACCGCAAAATCGGCTTTTGCACGAACCATGTGAGAAGTCGCAATTAAACGCCCAAGGTTAGTCTGCTCAAAACGAACCACATTACGGTCACCTTCTAACTTTCCATTCGTTTCTGCAATTTTCACATTCAACTGGCCTTGACCTTTTTCTTGGTAAGGCGTTAGGAAAGCCAATAACTCAGGATCTTGCACAATTTCATTTTGAATAAAGACACGCTCACTTTTGCCATCAACTTTTATTTTCTTCTTCAAGTTAACCGGGATTAGGTTATAACTCACCATTTCCAATTCACCATTACGGAATTCAAAATCAGCACGACCTACGTACTTGCCCCATTCATGAGCTTGAACGATCCAAGTGCCATTTTGTTGATCAGGTTGACATTCGTCACCAGGCTTAAAGTTTTGTTTAACAACGTTCGCCCCTTCCATACAAACAGGCTCTTGTGAGTGGCCACCCACAATCATATCCAACTCACCTAATTCAAGAGAACGAGCAAGTGCTACATCACCTGGTGCATTAATACCACGTTGACCATTTTCATAGTGACCCATGTGAGTAACTGCAAAAATAAGATCTGGTTTTTCTGATTCATTCAGTTCAGCAATGACTTTCTTTGCTTCTTCTTTTGGATCTCGGAAATCAATACCACCGATGTATTCAGGGTTACCAATTTTAGCCGTGTCTTCTGTCGTGAAACCAATAACCGCAATTTTAATGCCTTGCTTTTCAAAAATCTCGTAAGCTTGATACATGCGCTCACCAGTTTCTTTATCATAAATGTTGGCAGACAGCATTGGGAATTTAGCCCAATCTATTTGCTTTTGAAGCACATCTAATGGGTTATCAAATTCATGGTTACCTAATGCAATCGCATCATATCCAATTTTATTCATGCCTTTAAAATCAGGCTCTGCATCTTGTAAATCAGACTCAGGTACACCGGTATTAATATCACCACCAGAAAGAAGTAAAACACTCCCCCCTTCAGCTTGAACATCGGCACGTAATTCATCAATCAACGTCTTACGCGCTGCCATACCGTACTCACCATATTTATTTTGCCAAAAGCGGCCATGGTTATCGTTAGTATGTAGCACAGTTAACTTATACGTAGTGTCTTCTTGCCACGCATGTTCAGACGTTGTAGCGCAACCAGCCAATGTAGTAAGTAATGCGGCAGCAATCGCTGTTTTAAGAGAAAGACGTTCCATCATGTTTCACCATTTAAATTCAAGGGGATAAGTTAGATCAAAAAAGGGAAAACCACTTTAATAATCAAATAACCTGACCGAGTTTAAAAGAATTGCTTTTCACTCTCACATTGATCTCATAAATATGTCTATTGGATCACTAAAAATGGCTAATAAATAAGTAAAAAAAGGTAAATGCTAGCGAAATTTTAAATTTTAAACCAACGCAATCGTTCACTTTGATGGTTTTTAATTCAACGGTTTACCATCACTTCAAATCGCCTTCTGTTTAAGCTTAAAAATATAATCACTTCTTTATGTGCTTTAAATAAAAAAAAACCATCAAGTTATTTCATTTTTGCCCGATACCATATACATAAATGTACAAATAGATAATAAAAATAGAAATTTAATATATAAAATTTCACTACAATTTGGATGATATAATGAAATTAAAACATAAATTAATCGGGGCCAGTCTACTTGCTGTTATCGTGACGGCTGCTGCATTAACATGGCTCGCGTCAAATCAGTTGTTTGAACAAACTCGAAATGGCGTTTATTCTCGAGCTGAAAGTGTGACATCTTCTGCCACTACCGGAATTTCTAATTGGATTTCAATTAAAGCTGAAATTGCGCATGCTATTAATGACTACACTCAAGAAGATGACGTGGTCTCTTTTTTACAGTTAAGCCGTAAAGCGGGTGGTTTTGATGATATTTTCTTTGGTACACCTCAAGGGGATATGTACCGCTCTCATCCTGAAAGAAATCGTGCCGATTACGATCCTCGTCAACGCCCTTGGTATCAAGAAGCTCAACGAGAAAACAAACAAATCATTACTTCCGCCTATCAAGATGCCATTACTCAATCTCTTCTGGTAACCATTGCTGAACCTGTTTATAAGAATGGTCAATTTCTTGGTGTTGTCGGTGCCGATGTACTAATTGATCAACTAATTGACGATGTCATCAGCCTAGATGCAGGTAAAGATACCATCACAATGTTAATTGATAGCGATGGCACTTTCTTAGCGCATCCAAATACGTCGCTTATCAAAAAAGAAGTAAATCGTTATTTCTCGGGTATGACGCCTCAAAGTATTCAAGAATCCATTAATTCAAAAACCATTGAATTCGCAGAAATTAACGGCAGTAATAAGCTGGTTTATTTTGCAAAAGTACCTAATACAAAATGGACATTTGCCGTTGAAATGACACAAGCAACTGAAGAAGCCGCGCACAGCGCATTCCTTCGTGAAATCATCCTACTAAGCATTGTATTAACAGTAATTGTTGCTATTGGTGTAACCACCTTGGTTAACGTCCTATTTAGAGATCTACTTCGAGTATCTGATGCGCTTGCTGAAATTTCATCAGGTGAAGGGGATTTAACTCAACGTTTAATTCCAAACAGTAATGATGAAGTTGGCCAACTTGCTATCAACTTCAATACCTTTGTGGGCAATATGCACTCAATGGTGTGTCGCTTACGTGACATATCACTTACGTTAGCTAACCAAGCCAATTTAACCGCAGAAAGTGCTGAAGAACGTAATGTTCGAATCCAACATCAAATGGATGAGATCAACATGGTTGCAACCGCAATTAATGAAATGGCAGCTGCGACTCAAGAAATTGCAAGCAACGCAGATAATACAGCTCAAACGGCTGAACAAACCGTTAGTGCTTCAAACCATGGTGCTGAGCAAGTAAGTCAAAGCCAACATTCAATTGATAACTTGGCAAAAGAAGTAGAAACCGCAACACAAGTTATCGGCGAATTGCATCACAACGCACAAAACATCAATACGATCCTATCCACCATTCAAAACATTGCAGAACAAACGAACTTACTCGCACTCAATGCCGCAATTGAAGCGGCACGTGCCGGTGAACAAGGTCGTGGTTTTGCCGTTGTTGCTGATGAAGTTCGAATTTTAAGTCAACGTACACACGCGTCGACTCAAGAAATTCAACAAATGATAGAGACATTGCAAGGCACAACTCAAAAAGCGGTTGGCATCATGGAAGACAGCCAAAATCTAGCCAACACCAGTGTTGAAGATGCACAATCAGCCTCTGCTAGTTTGCTTCAGATTACAAATTCAGTGACATTAATTAGCGACATGGCGGCTCAAATTGCAGCGGCGGCTGAAGAGCAATCATCGGTTACAGAAGAAATTACGCGTAACACCGAAGCGGTTCGTGATGTATCAAATGAATTAACGACCGAAACACAGCAATCGGTTATTCAAGCATCACAATTATCTGAATTATCAAACGAACTAAAACAAGAAATAGACAGATTTAAACTGTAACCTCTTACTTACTTCGTCAAAAGACAGAATATATTTTTATATTCTGTCTTTTTTTTTCAGAAAAAACCGATTAATGAACAGATAAATACCGCACAAAACACCTTTTTTTGTAATAAAACTACGCACACCATCTACGTGCCACACGTAAGTTATTGAATTAGAGGTAAAAGCAACCATAAGAACACCACAACTACTACTTTGGAGTAGTTTTATTTCGTAATTGATCTACATCATATCGACATATCCATTCATAATTCATCATATATCTATACCAAATATAATAGGATTCCTTATGAGCAAGATGAAACTAGTCATCATCGGTAATGGCATGGTCGGTCATCGCTACATCGAAGATTTAGTAGAGAAAACTGATGTTCAAAACATGGATATCACCGTGTTCTGTGAAGAACCACGTGTCGCTTATGACCGTGTTCACCTCTCTTCTTACTTTTCTCACCACACCGCTGATGAGCTCTCTCTTGTAAAAGAAGGATTCTATGACAAACACGGTATCAACGTATTAATCGGCGAACGCGCTATTAATATTAACCGTGAAAACAAAATTGTATATTCAAGCACTGGTCGTGAAATCCAATACGACAAACTCGTCCTTGCTACGGGCTCTTTCCCATTCGTACCGCCAATCAAAGGCAACGAAAGCAAAGACTGTTTTGTTTACCGTACTATTGAAGATCTTAAATCAATCGAAGCCACGGCGAAAAAAAGTAAAAGCGGTGTTGTTATCGGTGGTGGCCTCCTTGGTCTTGAAGCGGCTGGCGCATTAAAAGCACTTGGCGTAACAACTCATGTTGTCGAATTTGCACCTGTATTAATGGCTGAGCAGCTTGATTTACAAGGTGGCTTACAACTTCGTAATAAAATTGAACGCATGGGTGTTCAAGTTCATACCGGTAAAAACACATTAGAAATAGCACCTGAAGGCACAGAAGCACGTAATGTAATGCGTTTTGCTGATGGTACAGAGCTTGAGACTGACTTCATTGTCTTCTCTGCTGGCATCCGCCCTCAAGATAAGCTTGCTCGCCAAATGGAGCTTGATATCGCTCCTCGTGGTGGTATTGCGATTAACAACAACTGCCAAACTTCAGATGAACACATCTACGCGATTGGTGAATGTGCATCATGGAATCAAACTTTCTATGGTCTTGTCGCTCCAGGCTACAAAATGGCAACCGTTGCAGTTGATCACTTAGTTGGTAACGACAGTACGTTTGAAGGCGCTGACATGAGCGCAAAACTAAAACTTCTTGGAGTGAAAGTTGGCTCTATTGGGGATGCAAACGGTCGTACTCCTGGTTGTAAGAGCTACGTTTACCAAAACGAAGAAGACGAAGTTTATAAACGCATTATCGTATCTGAAGATGGTAAGAAACTACTTGGCGCAGTAATGGTTGGTGATACTTCAGATTACGGCGATCTACTTCAGCTTAAACTGAACGACATTGATTTACCTGATCACCCCGACCTTCTTATTCTTCCAGCTCACGCTGGTGCAGAAAAGCCGTCTTTAGGCGCAGACTCTCTGCCTGAAACTGCCGTGATTTGTTCATGTTTTGATGTAACGAAAGGCAAAATTGCCCAAGCAGTTGCAGATGGCAATCACACAATGGCTGAAATTAAAGCGGTGACTGGCGCAGGTACAGGTTGTGGCGGTTGTCTTCCTCTTGTCGCATCGGTTCTTAATGCTGAATTGGCAAAATCAGGCATCGAAGTTAAAAACGACGTTTGTGAGCACTTTGCTTATTCTCGCCAAGAATTATTTCACCTAATTCGCATCGAAGAAATCAAGACATTCGATGAACTATTAGAGAAATACGGTAAAGGTTACGGCTGTGAAGTGTGTAAACCACTAGCGGGATCTATTCTTGCTTCTTGTTGGGGTGAGCACATCCTTAAACCAGCATTGGTTAAACTGCACGATACCAACGATAACTTCCTAGGTAACATTCAAAAAGATGGTACTTACTCTGTCATTCCACGTATGGCTGGCGGTGAAGTCACACCACAAGCACTAGGTGCATTAGCGGCCGTTGCTGCTGAATATAATCTTTACACTAAAATTACAGGTGCTCAACGTATTGGTCTATTCGGTGCTCAAAAAGACGATCTTCCAACAATTTGGAAAAAACTCATTGAAGCAGGTTATGAGACAGGACAAGCTTACGGTAAAGCTTTACGTATGGCTAAGACGTGTGTTGGTTCAACATGGTGTCGTTACGGTGTTCAAGACTCTGTAGGCTTGGGCGTAGCACTTGAGAATCGCTACAAAGGTATTCGTACTCCTCATAAAATGAAGTTTGGTGTCTCGGGTTGTACGCGTGAATGTGCAGAAGCACAAGGTAAAGATTTAGGCATCATTGCAACCGATGCGGGTTGGAACATGTACGTGTGTGGTAATGGGGGAATGAAACCTCGTCACGCTGACTTGTTAGCAACGGATCTAGACCAAGAAACGCTAATTAAATACATCGACCGTTTCATGATGTTCTACATTAGAACAGCAGCTCCACTGCAACGTACGTCAGTATGGATGGATAACCTTGAAGGTGGCGTTGATTATTTACGTGAAGTGATTGTGGATAATAAGCTTGGCATTAACGACCAACTTGAAACCGATGTTGCATCACTGATTAATAACTTCAGCTGTGAATGGACAGACACCATTAACGATGAAGCTCAACTAAAACGTTTCTCCCACTTCATTAACTCTGAAGAACGCGATGATAATGTTGTGTTTGTTTCTGATGGCCGTGAACAACACCGCCCTGCAACGTACACAGAAAAAAATCCAAACGCGAAAGGCGATATATTGCATGTTGCTCTAACTGACACAAGTGTGGAGAAATAATCATGACGACTAAATTCCAAAAAATCTGTCCACTAGACGACATCATTCCAGGTACAGGCGTTTGTGCATTAATTAACGGTGAACAAGTGGCGATATTTCGTCCAAACGCTGATGACCAAGTGTTTGCCATCAGTAATCGTGACCCATTTGCAAACTCTAACGTATTGTCTCGCGGCCTTACTGTTCAACACCAAGGCGAACTTTGGGTTGCAAGCCCATTAAAAAAACAACGCTTTAACCTTACTACTGGGGTTTGTATGGAAGACGAACGCTTTAACGTAAAAGCGTATAACGTTCGAGTCATTAAAAATACCGTAGAAATCGCAGCATAAACTGAGATTCGATAGTTCAAGGGTTTCTAGCCTCATCTGGAAGCCCTTTCCTATCTAATTTTAATCTTTAACTTTTAACTTTTAATAAGGGACTCTTATGTCTTATGTAAAACCTGCTGAATTAGTTCAAACGATGATCGATGTTGGCGAAGCAAAAGTAAAAACATCAAGTCGTGATCTTCTTTTACGTGGCACGATGGCGGGTATCATCCTTTCTCTTGCTGTTGTCGTTGCGATTACAACAATTGTGCAAACCGGTGTTGGTATTGTTGGTGCTTTAGTCTTCCCTGTCGGTTTTTGTATTCTGAGTCTTATGGGCTACGACTTATTAACGGGTGTTTTTGGTCTTGCACCACTTGCTAAGTTTGATAACCGTCCTGGCATCACTTGGGGTCGAATCTTCAGAACGTGGGGATGGGTTGGTCTTGGTAACCTAATCGGTTCTCTACTTGTTGCTTTTCTTATTGCACTTGTTTTTACTATGAACTTTAGTGTTGAAGCAGGCGCAGTAGGCCAAAAATTCATCGCAGCAGCAACAAGCCGTACTATGGGTTACGCCGTACATGGTATGGATGGTTGGATCACCGTATTTGTCAAAGCGATTCTTTGTAACCTAATGGTATGTTTAGGCGTTATTGGTAATATGACGGCTCGCTCTGTTGCAGGTAAGATTGCAGCAATGTGGCTTCCAATCTTTATTTTCTTTGCATTAGTATTTGAACACGCCGTAGTTAACATGTTCCTATTCCCATTAGGTATGATGCTGGGTGCTGATTTCACTATTATGGATTGGTTAAACTGGAACTTAATTCCAACGCTGCTTGGCAACCTTGTGGGTGGCCTTCTATTTACGTGTATTCCTCTGTACCTAACACACGCGAAAACAGCACCATCATTGGATCTTAAATAACAGTAAAATAAGTCATCACATTTGTTATAACTCATTCAAATAAAATCACTCTTGATCAGGTATTAAGGGTGATTTTTTTTATCGACTCTTACATAATGGAGTCAGCATCAATATTCACATATTATTCTGGAACCCTATTATGCCAAGTATTCAAGCTCAGTCTGAGCAAAAAAAACAAAACGGATTTGTTTCTCTTGTTGGTGCAGGTCCTGGTGATGCCGATCTCTTAACCGTAAAAGGTTACCGCTTAATACAACAAGCCGATGTAGTTGTGTATGATCGCCTTGTTTCTAAAGAAATCTTAGCGCTCGCAAATGATACTGCTGAAATGATTTATGTCGGCAAGAAACTCGATTTTCATTTCGTCCCTCAAGACAAAATTAATCAAATATTGGTTGATAAAGCCCAAGAAGGTAAACACGTTGTTCGCCTTAAGGGGGGAGATTCTTTTATCTTTGGCCGTGGTGGTGAAGAATTAGAAACGCTTGCAGAAAATGGGGTTCGATTTGAAGTCGTTCCTGGTATTACAGCCGCAGCAGGCGCGACCTCTTATGCAGGGATCCCACTAACACATCGAGATCATGCTCAAAGCGTGCAATTTATTACGGCTCATGTCCAAAAAGATGGGGCTGAAATTGAATGGGATGCATTGGTTCGTTCAAACAACACGCTGGTATTTTATATGGGACTAAAACAATCGTCTCATATTTCAACTCAACTGATCGAGCACGGTTTAGCTGCGGATACCCCTTGCGCTATTATTGAACGTGGTACGACTCAAAAACAAAAAGTCTTTACCGGTACTATTTCAGAATTAGCTCAAATGGCAAAAAATGCGATTAGTCCTTCTTTAATTGTCGTCGGTAGCGTAACGACCTTGCATCATAAATTAGATTGGTTTACCCCAACAAATGCTGAGTAATGAATAAATAAGCACGCCCTATTCTAAATACAAAAAAGCCCAAGAAAATCTCTTAGGCTTTTTTATTTATAGACTCGCAACAATATTATTTAATATCGATGTGCTCAAAGCCTTTAATTAAGTCATCTAACGCTTTCATTTGTTTTAAGAAAGGTTCTAGTTGATCTAATGGTAATGCAGAAGGACCGTCACACAGTGCTTTATCTGGCGTTGGGTGAGCTTCAATAAATAACCCAGCAATACCCGTCGCTAAACCTGCTTTAGCAAGTTCAACCGTTTGTGAACGACGTCCACCAGAGGCTTTACCACTTGGATCGCGATTCTGTAGAGAATGCGTCACATCAAAAATGATTGGGCTGCCATTTGATACTTTTTTCATCACACCAAAGCCAAGCATATCAACCACTAGGTTGTCATAACCCATGCATGAACCACGCTCACAAAGAATGATATTTTCATTACCACACTCAGCAAACTTATCAACAATATTGCCGACTTGATCAGGGCTCATGAATTGTGGTTTTTTCACGTTAATGACAGCACCCGTTCTAGCCATTGTCTCAACTAAATCAGTTTGACGAGCAAGGAAAGCTGGAAGTTGAATAACGTCCACCACATCAGCAACAGGTTGAGCTTGTGCCTCTGTATGGATATCCGTAATAATTTTTACACCAAACGTATCTTTCAATTCTTGAAAAATCTTTAGACCTTCTTCCATACCAGGGCCGCGGTATGAATGAACTGACGAACGGTTTGCTTTATCAAAAGACGCTTTAAATACGTATGGGATGCCTAATCGATCAGTGATCTCTACGTAAGTCTCACACATGCGCATAGCCAAATCACGAGACTCTAATACATTCATACCTGCAAATAAGGTAAACGGCTTATCATTTGCTACATCGATATTGCCAATTTTTACTGTTTTTTGATTTTGCATTATCTTCACTCTTAATGGAGAACGGTAGGGTGTTGTTCTAATAATTGAACTTGCTCTTTCATCATCAAGGTCGATGGATCATTAGGGCACTGTTCAATAAAATAGATTAAATCGGTTTTCGCTACATCATTACAGTGTAGCTGTTGATAGATTAAGCCTCTATCACGAATTTCAAAAGGATCATCGGGCACGACATTCAATGCGAGATCACTGCAAGTTAAAGCAAATGAAAATTTACGCTCTCTAATGCATGCCGTTTTAATCACCGCTAATAAACGGCCGACTAATGTTGGATTATCTATTTTCTCTAAATGTATCGGCAAGATCTCAGCCAATGGTCCACCATAGCCAATTAGCCATGCCGTCATTAAATGCGTACTAACATATTGTCCATCAAAAGGGTTTAAGTAACGGGGTGCTTGATTTGGCCATTCAACCTGTAAAACTAACTGAGTGGGGAAATTAATCGCACTCACAGGTAAATTCACATACTGACAAATATGTAAAAAAATCGCCCCTAACGTTACCGGGATCCCTTTTTTACTTTCAAGCACATGATCAATAAACGCATTCTCTGAATTAAAATACGTATAAACATCACCTTGGTAGCCCCACTCAACATAAAACAGTTGAATTAATCGCTCTAAACGCTGCTCATCAGTTGGTTCGTGAACAAGCGTTTGCTCTGCTTCAATACACATTTCTCGCAGTTTAATATCAACACGCTGTCTTTGTATATCTGGATTAATGGCTAAATTTAGAGCTAATGCACCTTCAACAAGGCTAAGGTCTTCTAAATTTTCATCAAGCAACTGAAACATATTTACCCCAGAAATGTTGCTTTCGTCATCGCAATATTAGCTGCAACCATTAACCAACCTAATGCGCCAAGAAAGGCAAATGTTTTAAATACTTTGTTTTTACTGTTTCCTAGAGTGACAAACCCCAGAGCGATATAAACCAAAACACAAGTCAATTTCTCAGTTAACCAAGGAGCCGCACCTGTAAATGGAATGAATCCAGTAATAAAAATAAGTGCAACGCCACTTAATAGCATTGCCGTATCAACAACGTGAGGCACTCGTTTAAAAAAAGCTTTATTACGAAGATCAGAATCAACCATCATTAACGCATAACGAACGATAAATAATAGTACGCTACAAGCGATCATAAATAAGTGAATGTGTTTAACAGCGGTATACATGAATTATCCTTTATTCTCTGTGTTTGTGATCCACTGACCTAATGTAACTCGATCATTGCCAGCGTAATCTTGTTCTGTTTTAACATTAATGAAGCCATATTCTTCAAAGTAATCACGTAATTGCTTACCTTGTTCAAAGCCATGTTCCATTAATAACCAACCGTTCTCAACTAAATGAGTACGACTGTGCTCCATAATATGGATTAAGTCCGCAAAACCTTCTTTCTCAGCAACCAAAGCGGTTTGAGGCTCGAACCGTACATCACCTTGAGACAAATGGGGATCATTCCCATCAATATAAGGCGGGTTACTCACAATAATTGAAAACTGTTCATCCATTCTAATCGGATCAAACCAACTTCCCTGACGAAATTCAGTATTCAATATATTGTTGTCTTTGGCATTATCTTTCGCTAACGCAACCGCGTCATATTGATAATCAACACCAATAACACACATATCAGGCATTTCAGAGGCGATAGCTAATGCAATGGCTCCTGTTCCCGTCCCCAAATCCAATACCTTTTCAGATGATGGCGATAGATGCTCTAACGCAACTTCTACCAAACGTTCAGTATCAGGACGAGGAATTAATGTTGTTGGCGAGACTTTTAACGGTAATGACCAAAACTCTCGATAACCAATAATGTAAGCGATTGGTTCACCAGAAAGGCGTCGAGATAATAATGATTCAAATGCATTGTATTCGGTTTCAGCGACGAGCTTTTCAGGCCAAGTAAGTAAGTAGCTTCTTGGCTTATCTAAAACATGACACAGCAATACAGCAGCATCAACTTGAGGAGAATCACTCCCCTCAAGTTTCAGCAATTGAATTGAACGCATTAATAGCGCTTCAATAGAAATGCTCATTAGTTTTGTTCAGCTAAAGCCGCTAGTTGATCAGCTTGATATTCTAATACGACAGGTTCAATCAACGCCGCTAGATCCCCTTCCATCACTTCATTCAAACGGTAGATAGTCAGGTTAATACGGTGATCAGACACACGACTTTGTGGGTAGTTGTACGTACGAATACGGTCTGAACGGTCACCCGAACCTAATAGATTACGACGCGTATCAGAAACAACTGCGGCACGACGAGCTTCTTCAGCTTGAATAATACGGGCAGCAAGAACCGACATCGCTTTTGCTTTGTTTTTATGCTGTGAACGCTCATCTTGACACTCTACAACGGTACCCGTTGGTAAGTGAGTAATACGAATAGCGGAATCGGTGGTGTTAACGTGCTGACCACCAGCTCCTGATGAACGGAAAGTATCAATTTTCAAATCAGACGATTTAATCTCGGGTAAATCCGCTTCTGGGATTTCAGCCATCACAGCAATAGTACACGCTGAAGTATGCACACGACCTTGCGATTCAGTTTCTGGTACACGTTGAACTCGGTGACCACCTGATTCAAATTTCAATACACCATAAGCGCCATCGCCACTTACTTTTGCGATCATCTCTTTAAAGCCACCTTGCTCTGAAGCATGAGAACTCATGACCTCAATACGCCACCCTTTTTTCTCAGCAAAACGAGAATACATACGGAAAAGGTTCCCCGCAAAAATACCCGCTTCATCACCACCAGCACCGGCACGGATCTCTAAGAAACAGTTACGTTCATCATTTGGATCTTTTGGAATAAGAAGCACTTGTAATTCATCCGTTAGACGTTCACTTGCTTCTTTCGCTTCTTTAATTTCGTCTTGCGCCATTTCGCGCATTTCAGCATCATCTTCCTGTGCCATTTCTTGAGCAGCAACAAGATCTTCTTGTACTTTTTCATACGCTTGGAAGCATTGTGTTACTTCTTCCAGTTGAGAGTATTCACGAGATAACGCACGGAATTTATTTTGATCACCAATAACACCTGGATCCCCCAATAAATGCTGTACTTCTTCATAACGCTCAACCAGCGTTTCCAATTTTACTCGAATTGATGCTTTCATATTATAATTGATTCTTTATGTTGGTAGCAGAAGCTACACTTAGTTGTCTAGACCAATACTGGTACGGATCACAGCAAGTTTGTCTGGCTCACCATTTTTGGCGGCCTGCTGCATCGCAAGTGTTGGTGCATGAATGAGTTTATTCGTTAATTTATTGCTTAATTCTGCTAAAACTTTTTCTGCATTTTGACCAGAAGCTAGGGCCTGAATACTTTTTTGCAATAATTCGATACGAATAGATTCTGAATTCTCTCGGTATTGGCGAATACTGTTAACAGCTTGACGAGAACGTATCCACGTCATAAACCCTGCACTTTCTTCACTGACTATCGCTTCAGCTTGAATCGCTTCAATTTTTCGTTGTTCAATATTATGGTCAATGATCGATTTAAGATCATCAACTGAATACAAGTAGACGTCATTAAGATCCGCGACTTCACTTTCGATATCACGCGGAACCGCAATATCCACAAATAACATAGGTTGGTGTCTGCGCTGTTTTAGTGCGCTTTCAACCATTCCTTTACCGATAATAGGTAACGGACTGGCGGTTGAGCTAATAATGATATCCGCTTTAGAAAGGTGCTCAGGGATCTCGGGCAGGCTGATCACATCAGCATTAAATTGGTCGGCTAATATCATGGCTCTTTCTCGAGTTCTATTCGCCACAATCAATTGTTTACAGCCGGCATCATTTAAATGTTTCGCGACTAATTCAATGGTTTCTCCTGCTCCAACCAACATGACAGTTGATTCAGCAAGAGACTCAAATATTTGTCGAGCTAATGTACATGCTGCATAAGCAACAGACACCGCGTTACCACCAATATTCGTTTCAGTACGGACTCGTTTAGCGACTGAAAAGTCACTTTGAAATAATTTTTCAACGACACCTTCAACCGCATTGTGTTCTCTAGCATCAGCAAACGCTTTTTTTACTTGCCCAAGAATTTGAGGCTCTCCGAGAACCAAAGAATCCAAACCACAAGACACTCGCATAAGGTGCTTAACGGCGGCTTGTTCTTCATAGATATAAATACTCGGCATGAGTAAATCTAATGCCACATGATGAAATTCAGCGAGCCAATTGATGACGTAGCCACTGCTAATGCCTAATTTCACTTCACAGTAGATTTCAGTGCGATTACAGGTCGATAAAATTACGCCACTTTTAATTGCATCACTGTTTTTTAATTCATCTAGCGCTTTGGTTAATTTATCAGGAGAAAAGGCAACTTTCTCACGTAAATCAACTGAGGCTGAAGTATGATTAATTCCAATAACAAGCAATGACATTCGGCAAACAAGACCAATTTAGAAAAATAACAAGGGCGGATTTTACTTGATGAAGCCGAATTTTAAAAGGCATCAGAGCTTCTACATCGAAAATTAGTGATATTTAACCTACTTATTGTGTAAATCTTGATACCCAAACAATCAATGGATTTGATACAATCCTATAATCTGTCTCGAATTAACAGTGAGTTCTTTATTTATGCTACGCCGTCCTCTTTCTTTTTTTGCTTCCGTTTTCTTTCTGCTGTTTTTTCTCAGCGCTTGTTCTACGACCCCATTAACCCCACAACAGTCAACTAATTGGAATAAACATCAATCTAATATTGAGCAATTAACTCAGTATAAAGTGACAGGGAAAATTGGATATCAAGACCCAGAACAACGCCACAGCCTCAACTTCCAATGGACTCAAAAGGAAGATAACAGTCAATTGTTGCTCACCACATTTCTTGGGCAAACCATAATGAAACTGACGCTATCCAAAAATAAAGCCACCATTGAAACCGGCGATGGTAAGAAATTTGAAGGTAATGATCCGGGACGCTTACTATATGGATTAACGGGCATGACAATTCCTATCGCCTACCTAAGTGATTGGCTTAAAGGGTTACCAACCTCTGCAGATGCATTTGAACTCAATGAATTAAATACCGTAGAGCACCTATCAAAACAAATCAGTCAAACCAATTGGCATCTTAGATATAACAGCTATATCGAAACCAATGGGTTACTGCTGCCGAATTCAATGAAATTGACACAAAAAGACACCACAATAAAAATCATTACTTCAAATTGGATTATATCTCAATGATAACGACAGCAACTCGCTGGCCTTCTCCAGCTAAACTCAATTTATTCCTGTATATAAATGGGCAGCATGATAATGGTTATCATGAATTACAGACCCTTTTTCAATTTATCGATCTTTGTGATCACCTAACGATTACCCCTAACGATTCAGGAGAGATCACGCTTTCTCCTCCGATTCCCGGTGTAGAGAAAAAAGATAATTTAATCTGGAAAGCAGCAACGCAGCTACAAGAACACACTCAGTGTCCTCTTGGTGCTCATATTGAACTAGAAAAAATATTACCCATTGGCGGTGGCATTGGCGGTGGTTCATCGAATGCAGCGACAACGTTAGTTGCACTTAATTTCTTATGGGATCTAAATCTCACGAATAAAGAATTGGCCGATTTAGGGGTCACTCTAGGCGCTGACGTTCCTATTTTTGTTCATGGTTTTTCCGCCTTTGCAGAGGGTATTGGTGAAAAATTACAACCGGCCAACCCTAAAGAGTTATGGTACGTATTAATAAAACCAGAAGTGAGTATCGCAACTGTTGATGTATTCTCTCACCCAGAATTGATTAGAAATACAGCAAAACAGCCACTTAACGTACTTTTAAGTGCCTCTTACGAAAACGATTGCGAAAAAATTGTCAGAAGAGTGTATCCAGAGGTTGATTACCAACTTTCATGGCTGTTAGAATATGCACCATCAAGATTGACTGGAACAGGCGCTTGTGTTTTCGCTGAGTTTATTAACGAAAAAGAAGCACAACACGTTTTTTCATTAATTCCTGATAACGCAACTGGATTTATCACCCGAGGTAGAAATACTTCACCACTCAACCAAGCGTTGGAAGAGTATAAATCATTATGCAACATATAAAATTCTCACAATTTGGACGCAACCCTGAGGTTTCCACCGTGCCTGACATGAAGCTATTTACTGGTAATGCAACTCCTGAACTTGCCCAACGTATCGCCGAACGACTATACATTTCACTTGGCGACGCTACTGTAGATCGTTTTTCTGACGGTGAAGTAGCCGTTCAAATTAACGAAAACGTACGTGGTAGTGATGTATTCATTATCCAGTCTACGTGTGCTCCTACTAATGACAACATCATGGAATTAGTAGTAATGATCGATGCACTTCGCCGTGCTTCTGCAGGTCGTATTACTGCGGTAATCCCTTACTTTGGCTATGCTCGTCAAGACCGTCGTGTACGTTCTGCTCGTGTACCAATCACTGCTAAAGTTATTGCTGATATGCTTTCAAACGTTGGTGTTGACCGCGTTTTAACTATCGACCTACACGCTGAACAAATTCAAGGTTTCTTCGACGTACCAGTAGATAACATCTTCGGTACTCCAGTATTACTTGATGATATGCGTACTCGTGGTTTAGAAAACCCTGTTGTTGTTTCTCCTGATTTAGGTGGTGTTGTACGTGCCCGTGCTACTGCTAAAGCATTAGGTGATGTAGACATCGCTATCGTTGATAAGCGTCGTCCACGTGCTAACGTTTCAGAAGTAATGAACCTTATTGGTGATGTTGAAGGTCGCGACTGTGTTATCGTTGATGACATGATCGATACGGGCGGCACATTATGTAAAGCAGCTGAAGCACTAAAAGAACGCGGCGCAAAACGTGTATTCGCTTACGCAACTCACGCTGTTTTCTCTGGCACTGCTGCACATAACATTGCAAACTCAGTAATAGACCAAGTTGTTGTAACGGATTCAATCCCTCTATCTAAAGAGATGGCAGCGACAGGCAAAGTAACTGAACTAAGCCTATCTCGTATGCTAGCTGAAGCAATTCGTCGCATTAGCAACGAAGAGTCTATATCGGCAATGTTTGATCACTAATTTCAAACAAAAACAATATCCAAACGCCCTGCTATTGCGGGGCGTTTTTGTATTTGGAATTCTTGTGGTAATATGGCGCGCCTTTTTAATGGTGCATACTAATATCATTAATTGTCTTTAGCTCTCAGCGCTAAACAAGTTCATTAATCATATTAGTATCCAAGATAGAGAGATAATTCTTTGAGTAATCAGATCAAACTTCTTGTTGGACTAGCAAACCCCGGCCTTGAGTACAAAAGAACTCGCCATAATGCTGGGGCATGGGTAGTTGAAGAACTCGCTCGCATTCATAACATTCCAATGCGTGAAGAAGCTAAGTTTTTTGGATTAACAGGTCGAATTCAAACCAATGGTCAGGATCTTCGATTACTAATCCCTACAACATTTATGAACTTATCAGGAAAAGCCATTGCTTCGATTGCTAAGTTTTACCAAATAAAACCAGAAGAGATCCTCGTCGCTCATGATGAATTAGATCTTCCTCCTGGTGTTGCTAAATTTAAAAAAGGTGGCGGGCATGGTGGCCATAATGGTCTTCGTGACACCATTAGTAAATTAGCGAATACGAAAGAGTTTTATCGCCTTCGTATTGGCATTGGCCATCCTGGCCATAAAGACAAAGTTGCCGGTTTTGTATTAGGGAAAGCGCCGACTAAAGAGCAAGAGTTGATCGATGCAGCAGTAGATGAATCTACTCGTTGCTTAGATATCTTACTTAAAGACGGACTAAGTAAAGCACAAAATCGTTTACACACATTCAAAGCTGAATAACAAAGATAAGGTTTACATCATGGGTTTTAAATGCGGAATCGTTGGTCTTCCAAACGTTGGTAAATCAACACTGTTTAACGCACTAACTAAAGCTGGAATCGAAGCAGCAAACTTCCCTTTCTGTACTATTGAACCAAACACCGGTGTGGTTCCTGTTCCTGATCTACGTTTAGATGCATTAGCTAAAATCGTAAATCCAGAACGTGTTCTTCCTACTACAATGGAATTTGTAGACATTGCAGGTTTAGTTGCGGGCGCATCTAAAGGTGAAGGTCTAGGTAACAAATTCCTTGCTAACATCCGAGAAACTGATGCGATTGGTCATGTTGTTCGCTGTTTTGAAGATGACAATATCATTCACGTTGCTGGTAAAATATCACCAATTGAAGACATTGAAATTATCAATCTTGAGCTTGCTCTTGCCGATTTAGATTCATGTGAACGTGCGATCCTACGTCAAGCGAAAAAAGCAAAAGGCGGCGATCAAACGGCTAAGTTTGAAATTTCAGTACTTGAAAAGCTATTACCTGTTTTTACAGAAGGTGGCATGGCTCGTACTGTTGAACTTTCAAAAGAAGAAGTTGCAGCGGTTTCTTACCTTAACTTCCTAACGTTAAAACCAACAATGTATATTGCTAACGTTGCTGAAGATGGTTTTGAAAATAATCCATTCTTAGATCTTGTTCGTGATTATGCAACAGCAGAAAACAACGTAGTTGTTGCAGTATGTGCTGCGATTGAATCAGAACTGTCTGAACTTGATGATGAAGATCGTGAAGAATTCTTTGCTGATATGGGCATTGAAGAGCCTGGTCTAAACCGTGTAATTCGTTCTGGTTATGATCTACTTGCTCTGCAGACATATTTTACGGCTGGCGTTAAAGAAGTTCGCGCTTGGACTATTCCTGTTGGAGCTACGGCACCACAAGCGGCAGGTAAGATCCACACTGACTTTGAAAAAGGCTTTATTCGTGCAGAAGTTGTAGGTTACGACAACTTTATTGAATTTAGCGGTGAGAGTGGCGCTAAAGAAGCCGGTAAATGGCGTCTAGAAGGTAAAGATTACATCGTTAAAGATGGTGATGTTGTACATTTCCGCTTCAACGTATAATAAAAAAGGCCAGCATATTTGCTGGCCTTTTTATTAGTCACCTAGATTTCAACCACTTAAATGATTTTAATCCTTAGTAATGCATCAACACTCACTTCTTGTTTTCCATCCTTATTCTTATTCTTTTGTTCTTATTCACTCTGATTTGCATATAAAAAGCACGCTTTGATTAAAATCCGTTCGAACACGCAAAGATTTTATGTTTTTTTCAAAAAAGTGTTGACGCATAAGCCTCAGATACGCATAATGCGCTCCGTCCTCACCGCTAAGGCGAATGAGAGATGAGAAAGAAAGAAAGAAACAATTTGGCTACTTAGCTCAGCTGGTTAGAGCACATCACTCATAATGATGGGGTCACAGGTTCAAATCCCGTAGTAGCCACCATACAACTTTTAATTGATTTACCAATCGTCGATTAAAATATAGAATAACTACTCTTTGTAGATTAAGTAACGATTGTTCTTAATAATCAAACAGTAGAACGCGGACGTGGCGGAATTGGTAGACGCACCAGATTTAGGTTCTGGCGCCGTAAGGTGTGAGAGTTCAAGTCTCTCCGTCCGCACCATATTTAAAGATGCATTATCTTAGTTTAATCACTAACGTAATCTTCTCTGTTGGGATATCGCCAAGCGGTAAGGCACCGGCTTTTGATGCCGGCATTCCCTGGTTCAAATCCAGGTATCCCAACCATTATTTACATAATTGATGCAACCTGATTGATTATGACAACGTTAGAAAGACTCTCCAATTCGTCTTCTAACTATAAAAAATTTCTACTCTTTGTTTTAATTAACAACTAGAAGAACGCGGACGTGGCGGAATTGGTAGACGCACCAGATTTAGGTTCTGGCGCCGTAAGGTGTGAGAGTTCAAGTCTCTCCGTCCGCACCATATTTTTGATTGTTTTATTAAAAATAGTCATTGGCTACTTAGCTCAGCTGGTTAGAGCACATCACTCATAATGATGGGGTCACAGGTTCAAATCCCGTAGTAGCCACCATACAACTTTTAATTGGTTTACCATTCACCGATTAAAATACGAAATATCTATTACTTGCTTAAGCAAGTTATAGAACGCGGACGTGGCGGAATTGGTAGACGCACCAGATTTAGGTTCTGGCGCCGTAAGGTGTGAGAGTTCAAGTCTCTCCGTCCGCACCATATTTAAAGAGGTATTACCTTAGTTTAATCGCTAACGTAGTCTTCTCTGTTGGGATATCGCCAAGCGGTAAGGCACCGGCTTTTGATGCCGGCATTCCCTGGTTCAAATCCAGGTATCCCAACCATTATTTACATAATTGATGCAACCTGATTGATTATGACAACGTTAGAAAGACTCTCCAATTCGTCTTCTAACTATAAAAAATTTCTACTCTTTGTTTTAATTAACAACTAGAAGAACGCGGACGTGGCGGAATTGGTAGACGCACCAGATTTAGGTTCTGGCGCCGTAAGGTGTGAGAGTTCAAGTCTCTCCGTCCGCACCATATTTAAAGATGCATTATCTTAGTTTAATTACTAATGTAATCTTCTCTGTTGGGATATCGCCAAGCGGTAAGGCACCGGCTTTTGATGCCGGCATTCCCTGGTTCAAATCCAGGTATCCCAACCACTATTTACATAATTGATGCAACCTGATTAATTATGACAACGTTAGAAAGACTCTCCAATTCGTCTTCTAACTATAAAAAATTTCTACTCTTTGTTTTAATTAACAACTAGAAGAACGCGGACGTGGCGGAATTGGTAGACGCACCAGATTTAGGTTCTGGCGCCGTAAGGTGTGAGAGTTCAAGTCTCTCCGTCCGCACCATATTTAAAGATGCATTATCTTAGTTTAATTACTAACGTAATCTTCTCTGTTGGGATATCGCCAAGCGGTAAGGCACCGGCTTTTGATGCCGGCATTCCCTGGTTCAAATCCAGGTATCCCAACCACTTTAAGAAAGCTCATCATTAATTTGATGGGCTTTTTTTTCGTCTGTACATTCTTCTTAAAGATCGCTCTTTTCCTTGCTTCTGCTTCTAAAGCTAAATCGTATTAATGGTA
>SAMEA5043647__coassemble_82_pt1 | contig 29718 bp, 25 predicted proteins | sample SAMEA5043647__metabat2_low_PE_001 | metagenome-assembled genome bin SAMEA5043647 (sample SAMEA5043647) | Gadus morhua | reverse complement strand
TTCCCCGCAAGCTTAATATTAATGAACCAATTCAATGGTTTTAACGCAATAAAAAAGGTGACCAAATGATCACCTTACTTTCTGTAGATTCGCTTTTACTCGTCCCTAAGCTCTAGTCCCTAGAATTATTTCTATAAACCTAACGCATACTTCAGCGCTTGTGTTTTTAACTTCCCAGACGAGTCCGCTAATTTTAACCCTATATTTCGTAATAACTTAACCGGCGGTAAAGAGTTACTAAATAAAGTGTAAAATAAATCCATACTGCTTTGCATCGCTAAGTTATCTATCTTTCGTCTTGATTCATACATTTTAAAAGCTCTATCTGTATTCAGTCCTTTTTTCTCTACTTCTTCTAATAGCACTTTGATGTCTTTAAATCCAAGATTAACGCCCTGTCCTGCTAGAGGATTTATTGTATGAGCGGCATCACCAAGCAATACACAATGATGATCAACGTATTTTTGAGCATGTCGACGAGTTAAAGGGAAAGAACCATATTGCTCTACCGTAAATTCTCCGAGTTCTTTCGGAAAGTATGCTTTTATTTCACTTTCTAATTGAGTCGAGTTCATCGCGCAAAGCTGTTTAATGCGTTTTGGTGAGTCATACCATACCAAAGATCCTTTATTACCCTGTAAAGGTAGAAATGAGCGAGGACCTGACGGTGTGAACCATTGCCACGTAATATCTTGTTGTGGTTGCTCTGTTTCTATATTAATTAACATGCAATGTTGACGATAGTCCCAAGCCGTAATCCCTATGTTAGTTTTTTGTCTAACATAAGAATTAGCGCCATCAGCACCAAGAACCCATTTCGCTTTAATTTTATCTCCATTTTCTAACGTCAGTTCATTATGATCACTAAAAAACTCAAGATCGGTTATTTTTGTAGGCGTAATAACGTTGAGGTTGTCATAACAAAAGAATGTCTGCCATAACCCTAATTGAATAAGACGATTTTCAACAATGAAGCCAAGCTGGTCCATATTAAGTGCATCAGAATGAAAGCGAGTTCGACACTCAGGGTGTTCCCATGTTTCTAAGCGCTTATAAGGACAAACTCGCATTTCTTTAATGCTCTCCCATGCACCTAGTTTTTCAAGCAGGTCAACGGATGATTGAGAGATAGCAGAGACTCGAATATCCATCGGCTGTTTATTGTCATAAGTACTTGGCTCTTTATGCTCAATAATAGCGACTAAATAACCTAATTTAGCTAAACCTATAGCGGCAGCGGCACCAACCATCCCACCACCAACAATAGCGAAATCATATTCTTTCATCATCCATAGACCTTATATGAGCCAAAAATTTTAACTATTCTACCGCGATTTACTTCAGATCTACATCTCTCAAATAATACCCATAAAAGATTCGTGGTTGTCTATACCTAGTCATAAGGCTTGGAAAGCAGTACAATACGCGCCCTATCCGTTTTGATTGAGCTTGTCTCTCAAAACAGTACCGAATTCTAGTAATAAAATACGAGTGAAAAAGTTACATGACTAAGAAACTGCTAATCAAAACCTGGGGCTGCCAGATGAACGAATACGATTCATCTAAAATGGCCGATCTTTTAGGTGCCGCAAATGGTTATGAATTAACTGAAGATCCAAAAGAAGCGGATGTTCTGTTATTAAATACCTGTTCAATTCGTGAAAAAGCACAAGAAAAAGTGTTTCACCAACTGGGCCGCTGGAAACATTTAAAAGACAAAAAACCAGACTTAGTGATTGGCGTAGGCGGTTGTGTTGCAACTCAAGAAGGCGATCATATTCGTCAACGTGCACCTTACGTTGATGTAATTTTTGGTCCTCAAACGCTTCACCGTTTACCACAAATGATCAAACAATCGCTTTCTAATGAAAAAACCGTTATGGATATTTCATTTCCTGAAATCGAAAAATTCGATAATCTTCCAGAACCAAAAGCCGATGGTGTATCTGCTTTTGTTTCTATCATGGAAGGTTGTTCAAAATACTGTACGTACTGTGTTGTTCCTTATACTCGCGGTGAAGAAGTTAGCCGTCCATTAGATGACGTGCTATTTGAAATTGCTCAACTTGCAGAGCAAGGCGTACGTGAAGTTAACCTATTAGGTCAAAACGTAAATGCTTACCGTGGTCCTATGTACGATGGTGATATTTGTTCCTTTGCTGATTTACTTCGTATGGTTGCTTCAATTGATGGTATTGACCGTTTACGCTTCACAACCAGTCACCCATTAGAATTTGGTGATGATATTGTTGCGGTTTACGAAGATACACCAGAATTAGTAAGCTTCTTGCATCTACCTGTTCAAAGTGGCTCAGATCGAATCCTAACGATGATGAAACGTCCTCATACTGCTATTGAGTACAAGTCAATCATCCGTAAGTTGCGTAAAGCTCGTCCTGACATTTTAATCAGCTCAGATTTCATCGTTGCCTTCCCTGGTGAGTCAGAAAAAGACTTCCAAGATACAATGAAGCTAATTAAAGACGTAGACTTTGACATGAGTTATAGCTTTGTCTTCTCTCCACGTCCTGGTACACCAGCCGCTGATTATCCGTGTGATATTCCAGAGCAAACGAAAAAAGATCGCCTTGCTGAGCTTCAACAACAGATCAGTTTTCAATCTGCACGCTTCTCTCGTCAGATGTTAAATACAGAGCTACGTGCACTTGTTGAAGGCCCATCAAAAAGAAATCCGATGGAACTACGAGCTCGTACTGAAAATAACCGCGTAGTGAATTTCACAGGCAGTCCAGAACTCATTGGACAATTTGTTGACCTTCATATTACAGAATCATTTACTAACTCTTTACGCGGTACCTTAGTTCGTACCGAAAAAGACATGGGACTACGTGTTGCTGTATCACCTTCTGAGATGATAGAGAAAACTCGCCGTGAAGATGATCTTGGTGTAGGTACTTTTACGCCATAATGTGATCACCTCAGTAAAATCAAACACTAAAAAAGATGATTAAGCTTACTTGATCATCTTTTTTCTTATTTAACCTTGAGAAAACCCCCTTTTTCCCCAATAAATAATAGATAAACCCATAGCCAATATTATGCGAGGCAGCATTGAGCATTAAAACAACCAAATTAGAGTTGACCTTAGAGCCAGCTAATAATAAGCGTTTATCTAATCTTTGTGGTCCATTTGACGACAATATAAAACACCTTGAGCGTCGGCTTGGTGTTGAAGTAAATTATCGAGGAAATCTCTTTACCGTTGTCGGTCAACCTCATACGGTTTCCGCTGCTGTTGATATTTTAAGGGATCTTTACGTTAATACTGCGCCAATTAAAAATCAATATCCCGATATTGAACCTGAGCAAATCCATTTGGCTGTAAAAGAATCTGGCGTATTAGAACAACCCTCTGAAGCGGTAACAACGCTACCTTATGGTAAAGAGATATTCATAAAGACAAAGAAAGGGCTAATTAAACCACGAACAGAAAACCAAGCACAGTATGTAACTAATATCGTGACTCATGATATTACGTTTGGCATTGGTCCTGCCGGCACTGGTAAAACCTATTTAGCGGTTGCTGCGGCTGTCGATGCACTTGAACGTCAAGAAGTTCGCCGTATTTTACTGACTCGCCCAGCGGTAGAGGCCGGTGAAAAACTCGGTTTCTTACCCGGCGATCTAAGCCAAAAGGTCGATCCTTATTTACGTCCTCTCTATGATGCTCTTTTTGAAATGCTTGGGTTTGAGCGAGTGGAAAAGCTTATAGAACGTAATGTGATTGAAGTAGCACCACTGGCTTACATGCGTGGTCGTACCCTAAATGATGCCTTTATTATTTTAGATGAAAGCCAAAATACCACAGTAGAACAAATGAAAATGTTCTTAACGCGTATTGGCTTTAACTCCCGAGCCGTTATTACTGGGGATGTTACTCAGATAGATTTACCTCGCGGTGCGAAATCTGGTTTACGTCATGCCGTTGAAGTATTATCAGAAGTTGATGAAATTAGTTTTAATTTCTTTATCGCAGATGATGTAGTTCGCCACCCTGTTGTTGCTCGTATCGTAAATGCCTATGAAAAATGGGAAACAAATGATCAAAAAGAGCGTAAACTAGGAGAACAGCGTCGAAAAGAAGAACGTGATGCACGTTTACTCGATTCTGAAAACAACTAGTACAATAATTTCAGGTGAACCATGAGCATTGAACTCGATCTACAAATTGCATGTGAAAATGAAAAAGACTTGCCTTCAGAAAAAGATTTTATGTCTTGGTTGAATGCAGTGTTGCCTCAGTTTCAGCCACAAGCAGAATTAACGATTCGAATTGTAGATGAAAAAGAAAGTCACGAACTAAACCATCAATATCGTGGTATGGACAAACCAACAAATGTATTGTCATTTCCTTTTGAAGCACCACCAGAAGTAGAAATTGATTTACTCGGTGATTTAATCATCTGCCGTCAAGTTGTTGAAAAAGAAGCTGTTGAACAAAACAAGCCTTTATTAGCACATTGGGCGCATATGGTTGTACATGGCAGTCTCCATCTGCTAGGTTATGACCATATCGAGGATGAAGAAGCTGAAGAGATGGAATCACTCGAAACAGAATTAATGCAAGAAATGGGATTTGAAGACCCGTATCTCGCTGAGAAATAATTGTTGGAATAATCCAATAGTTACTTATGTGAGCTATCCACATTGATAGCAACTACTTTTAAAGAAGCCATGAACGACGAAAATTCACAGAATACAGAAGGTCCGAGTAGAAAGTCCTTCTTAGGACGCCTTTCACAACTATTCCAAGGGGAACCTAAAGATCGCCAAGAATTGGTAGATGTATTTAGAGACTCTGAGGAAAATGAAGTTATTGACCACGACACCCGAGACATGCTCGAAGGCGTAATGGAAATATCTGAAATGAGAGTTCGAGACATCATGTTACCGCGCTCTCAGATGGTCACTGTAGAGAAAACACAAGATCTAGAATCACTGATAGCAACAATCATAGAAGCGTCACACTCACGCTACCCTGTGATCAGTGAGGATAAAGACCATGTTGAAGGAATACTCCTTGCGAAGGACTTACTAAGATACTTAGGCTCAGATTGTGAAGCCTTTGAGATCGAACAAGTTATTCGACCTGCTGTTGTAGTACCAGAAAGCAAACGTGTTGATAAACTTTTAAAAGAGTTTAGAGAAGAGCGTTACCACATGGCCATCGTAGTCGATGAGTTTGGTGGGGTTTCTGGTTTAGTTACCATTGAAGATATCCTTGAAGAAATTGTTGGGGATATTGAAGATGAGTTTGATGACGAAGAAGAAAAAGACATCCGTCAGTTAAGCAAACACACATTTGCTGTGAAAGCATTAACTGAAATCGATGACTTTAACGACGCTTTCTTAACAAATTTTAGTGACGAAGAGATTGATACCGTTGGCGGCTTAGTATTAACCAGTTTTGGGCATTTACCTGAAAGTGGCGAAACTATCGAAATATCAGGCTTTACTTTTAAAGTCACCGCTGCCGATAACCGTCGCATCATCCAACTTCAAGTGACGATTCCTGAAAAAGAATCAGACAAAAAACACGAAGAAGAGTAACATTCTCAGCCGCTTATTAATAAGCGGCTGAACTTTATCTGGCTTCCAGAGACTAAATAGCTGTTATTTCATTATTTGTTTGAGATCCTTCATGCCCTTTTTAAACCATTATCTTTCTCGCCTTCTTATCGCTGTATTATTTGGTGCCAGTGCAACACTCGCTTTTGCGCCTTATTCTTTATGGCCTTTTGCTTTTATTGCACCACTCGTTTTATTTCTGTTGTTGAATAACCAAACAACCAAACGATCCACATGGATTGGTTTTTTCTGGGGGATAGGTTATTTTGGCAGTGGCATAAATTGGATACATATCAGCATCGATAATTTTGGTGGCATGCCTATCGCTGCAAGTCTTTTTCTAATGATCGGACTTATTAGCTATCTTGCTCTTTATCCCATGTTATTTGCTTTTTTAGCCACTCGCTTTTTCTCTTTGCATTCCTTACATAAATATTTACTCGCTTTCCCTGCTCTTTGGTTAGTGACCGATTGGTTGCGTGGCTGGGTCTTTACCGGCTTTCCATGGCTATGGCTTGGATACAGTCAAATAGATAGCCCTTTCTCTGCCTGGGCTCCAATTTTTGGTGTCGAGGGCATTACCGCCATCATTATCCTTTCTGTCGGTGCAATCACTTACGCCTTACTAGAGAAAAAATGGACTTTATTACTTGTTCCTGCAATTTTAGCGGCGACATCTTTTGCAATAAAACCATTTGATTGGGTAACACCACAACCTGAGAAAGCCACTAAAGTTGCGTTAATTCAGGGGAATGTTAATCAAGCATTAAAATGGCTACCAAGCGAACGTTGGCCAACCATCATGAAATACATGGATTTAAGTCGTAAAAATTGGGATGCTGATTTAATCGTATGGCCAGAGGCTGCAATTCCAGCGTTAGAAAGTGAGATCCCAAGCTTTCTTCGTAACCTTGATAGCGCTGCCACAATGAACAACAGCACTATAATTACCGGTATTGTAGGTCAAAGCCCGACAGGTAATTTTTATAATAATATAATCTCGTTAGGTAAGAATGGAACAAATGGTTACGATTACCTTGAACAGCCAAGGTACAGCAAGCATCATTTACTTCCTTTTGGTGAATTTGTACCTTTTGAAGCATTACTTCGCCCATTAGCCCCTATTTTTAACTTACCAATGTCTTCTTTTAGCCGTGGTAGTTATATACAGCCAAACATTCAAGCAAGTGGTTCTCATTTAGCGCCCGCATTATGCTATGAAATTGTTTATGGTGAACAAGTTAGAGAAAATATTACCGAACAAACTGATTACATTTTAACGCTTTCTAATGACGCTTGGTTTGGCACTTCTATTGGTCCATTACAGCACATGGAAATGGCTCAGATGAGAGCTTTAGAAACAGGAAAGCCCGTTATTCGTTCAACCAATAATGGCGTAACCGCGATCACGGATTACCGAGGAAACATCATTAAGCAAATTCCTCAGTTCACAACGGCGGTATTGCGTGGGGAGGTCATTCCAACGACAGGTACAACCCCATATCGCTATTGGGGAACATGGCCTTTGTACTTACTTGTGATGCTGTCTTTACTCATCGCTTGGCGTAAACAAAAATAAAAAGAATGCTTGGCCTGTATGCGTAAATATACGAATACAGGTCATTCAATCTACTAACCTCATTTTCACACTACGGTTTTAACGACAAACGAGTGAATTCGTTATTATCACAATGAGTACAAGATTGAATAATTTGAGCATGATTATACTGCTCTCTATGGCCACATTTTTCACACACCAACACACCTAATCCAACAACCTCCCCTGCTTGATAGACTCCTTGATGCTCTAAATCATCAAACACTTCACGCCATTCAAGTTGTGTTTTATCGGTGATTTCTAATAACCCGTGCCAAATAGAATCCGCAATAAGACGGTAGAACGGTGAATCAGGAAACGTTGTTTTACTCTCTTCATAGTTTTGAGCAAACTCTTTCATATCACGCTTAACGTAATTTGAAATCAATGACATTTCATCTTTGGTCATATCAGAGGCGGCATCAACCACTTCTTCTGATGATTTAGCCCATCGCTGAAATTCTTCTGGGCTTCGTTCCATTACATTCATCACATGCTCAAAGATGGTGTTATAACCCTTTTTTTGCTTAGACATAAGTCACCTCCACGAAATCACTATTATTAATATAGCTTAGAGTTAGTTAAACGACATCAGGTCGCTTGAGTATAAGCGCTCCATTCGTTATTCTATGCCGATCAAGTATTATCTGATCAAACCGATCTCACAAATTTTGTGATCCACTGACATAACTGGGTAAATCGATGCAAGAACAATATAATCCACAGGATCTTGAACAGAAGATCCAAAAACATTGGGACGACAACAAAACATTTGTTGTAACTGAAGACGCAAGCAAAGAAAAATTCTATTGCCTCTCAATGTTCCCATACCCAAGTGGTCGTCTACACATGGGTCACGTTCGTAACTACACCATTGGTGATGTGGTTTCTCGCTATCAGCGCCTGCAAGGCAAAAACGTAATGCAACCTATCGGTTGGGATGCGTTTGGTCTTCCGGCTGAGAATGCGGCTGTTAAAAATAAAACAGCACCAGCACCTTGGACTTACGAAAACATCGAATACATGAAAAACCAGCTTAAACTATTAGGCTTTGGTTACGATTGGAATCGTGAATTCGCAACCTGTACGCCTGAGTACTACCGTTGGGAACAAGAGTTCTTCACAAAACTGTACAACAAAGGCTTAGTTTACAAGAAAACCTCTTCTGTAAACTGGTGTCCAAATGACCAAACTGTTCTTGCAAACGAACAAGTTGAAGACGGTTGTTGTTGGCGTTGTGATACCCCTGTTGAACAAAAGAAAATTCCACAGTGGTTCATTAAAATTACCGAGTACGCGCAAGAACTTCTTGATGATCTAGATACCCTTGATGGTTGGCCTGACATGGTAAAAACCATGCAACGTAACTGGATCGGCCGCTCAGAAGGCGTTGAATTATCTTTTGCTGTTAACGGCGAAGAAGCACCTTTAGAAGTGTATACCACCCGTCCTGATACGCTAATGGGTGTTACATACGTTGGTATCGCTGCAGGTCACCCTCTTGCAGAACAAGCCGCTGCAAAAAATCCAGAATTGTTTGCTTTCACTGAAGAATGCCGTAATACCAAAGTTGCTGAAGCTGAATTAGCAACGATGGAAAAGAAAGGTATGGATACAGGCCTACGTGCTATCCACCCTCTTAACGGTCGTGAAGTGCCAATTTTTGTCGCAAACTTCGTATTAATGGATTACGGCACAGGTGCGGTAATGGCGGTTCCTGCTCACGATCAACGTGACTATGAATTTGCAACTAAGTACGGTCTAGATATCATCCCTGTAATCAAACCAGAAGATGGCTCTGATGTTGATGTATCTGACGTTGCTTACACAGAAAAAGGCGTTCTGTTTGATTCTGGTGAATTCGACGGTCTTGCTTTCCAAGACGCATTCGATGCGATTGCTGCGAAACTAGAAGCTGAAGGTAAAGGCAAGAAAACGGTAAACTTCCGTCTACGTGACTGGGGTGTTTCTCGCCAACGTTACTGGGGTGCCCCAATCCCAATGGTAACCACTGAAGACGGTGAAGTTCACCCAGTACCTGCGGATCAACTGCCCGTAATTCTTCCTGAAGATGTGGTGATGGATGGCGTAACTAGCCCAATCAAAGCTGATAAAGAATGGGCAAAAACCACATTCAATGGCGAACCTGCACTGCGTGAAACAGATACCTTTGATACCTTCATGGAATCATCTTGGTACTACGCACGTTACTGTTCACCACAAGCTGACGATATTCTAGACCCAGAAAAAGCAAACTACTGGTTACCAGTAGACCAATACGTTGGTGGTATTGAACATGCATGTATGCACCTTCTTTACTCACGTTTCTTCCATAAGCTTCTACGTGATGCGGGTTATGTAACGTCAAACGAACCATTCAAGCAACTTTTATGTCAAGGTATGGTGCTTTCTGATGCATTCCACCACACCAATGAAAAAGGCACAAAAGAGTGGATCGCACCAACAGACGTAACGATTGAACGTGATGCTAAAGGTAGAATCGAAAAAGCCATTGATGATCAAGGCCGTGAAGTTCAACACTCAGGCATGATCAAAATGTCTAAGTCTAAAAACAACGGTATTGACCCACAAGAGATGGTTGATAAATTTGGCGCCGATACAGTTCGTCTATTCATGATGTTTGCAGCGCCTGCAGATATGACACTAGAATGGCAAGAATCTGGCGTTGAAGGTGCAAGTCGCTTCCTAAAACGTGTGTGGAAATTAGTACACGAGCACACAACAAAAGGCGCAACTGAAGCATTAGATGTTGCCGCTCTTTCTGGTGACCAAAAAGCATTACGCCGTGATGTTCACAAAACAATTGCAAAAGTAAGTGATGATATTGGCCGTCGCCAAACATTCAACACCGCTATTGCTGCAATCATGGAATTGATGAACAAGCTAAATAAAGCACCTCAAGGATCAGCACAAGATCGCGCTCTTCTTGATGAAGCATTAAAAGCCGTTGTTGTTATGCTTTACCCAATGACTCCACACGCAAGTTTTGCAATGTGGGATGCATTAGGTGAATCAAACATCGATACCGCTGCATGGCCAACATTTGATGAAAAAGCACTTGTTGAAGATGAAAAAACTATCGTTGTTATGATCAACGGTAAATTGCGTGCGAAACTGATTGTTGCTGCTGATGCAACAGAAGAACAAGTGAAAGAGCTTGGTCTTAACGATGAAAACGCACTTAAATTCCTAGATGGCCTAACTATACGTAAAGTTATCTATGTTCCAGGTAAGCTTTTAAACATCGTAGCTAACTGATCATAAAGTTAAACTATAATAAAAAATGAAATGGAACTATTTTATCCATTTCATTTCTATAAAGCATAAGCAGTCTATCTGCTTATGCTTATTTAAGCGCTTTAATTATCATTGCTTACTATGAGCCAAATTATTAAACACGTTTAAATAAGCATTTTTATCACCATTTGAGGGAGTTCTCGGTGAAACGACTTTTATCTCTATTTTCAATCCGCGCAGTCATCATTATTGCTCTTTCTATTATGACCTCAGCTTGCGGTTTCCAGTTACGTGGTAGCTATTTACTTCCAGAAGAAGTTCATGAGGTCTCATTAACGAGTTTTGACCAATACAGTAATTTAACCCGTGATGTTCAAAAACAACTGAGAATGAATGGGGTTAAACAAGTTGCACCGACAACGGTAACGCCTACGCTCAACCTGATCAGCGAAACAACAAGTGAGCGTACGCTTTCGCTTTATCAAAATAGCCGTGCGGCAGAAAAAGAGCTGACTTATACGGTTCAATACAGTGTTCTTATTCCTGGCCATGATTTAAAAACCTATACCACCACCGTAAATCGTAACTATCTTGATAACCCATTAACTGCATTAGCCAAATCAGTTGAACGAGACATGATTGAAGATGAAATGCGAACTCAAGCCGCAGAACAAATTCTACGTCAAATGGCGCGTTTAAAAGCAGATGGCGAATTATTAGATGATACTGATATTATTAGCAACAAAGACAAAACAGAAACTAAAGTAACAACAAAAGAGATGGCTCAAAGTATGGCTACCTCTACAGATAATAAAAAATAATCATGCGAGTATTCCCTGAACAGCTAGTACAAAACTTAGAACGTGGTTTACGTCAAAATTACTTATTATTTGGTAATGAACCACTTCTAAAACAAGAATGCCTCGATCAAATCCGTAAGCACAGTTTTCAACAGGGTTTTGAAGAAAAGCATCAATTTACGTTAGACAAGCAATTGGACTGGAACCTGATCTTCGATTGCACTCAAGCATTAAGTCTATTTTCATCAAGACAAATTATCGAATTAACCGTTTCAGAGACAGGTTTAACTGCGGCTCACACCAGTAAAATAAAAGAACTCGTCCCTATGTTACACGACGATATTTTGTTGATATTTCAAGGCCCAAGAGTCAATAAAAGCCAAGAAAGTACCCAATGGTTTAAAGCATTAACACAACAAGGGTTATTTATTCCTTGTAACACCCCTGATAACCAACAATTACCTCGTTTTATTCAACAACGTTGTAAATTATTAAAATTAAAACCTGACGCAGAAGCCGTACAAATGCTAGCGCAATGGCATGAAGGTAACCTACTTGCACTTGCTCAAAGTTTAGACAAACTGTCTTTATTATACCCCGATGGGTTACTGACTCTTATTAGAATAGAAGAAGCGTTAAACCGTAATAATCACTTCACTCCTTTCCAGTTAATGGATGCTTTATTATTTGGTCAAGCAAAGCGTGCACAACGAATCCTTCGTCAATTAGAAGGTGAAAGTGTTGAAGTTGTGATTCTCTTACGTACGATCCAAAAAGAAGTGTTCTTATTGCTCTCATTTCAACAAGCAATCAGCCAAGGTGAAGCAATGTTTACTGTTTTTGATCGTTATAAGGTATGGCAAAACCGTCGTTCATTGTATCAAGCAGCATTGCAACGCTTATCAATGACACAAATTCAAGCATTAATAAAATCATTAGCTCAGCTTGAAGTTGCCGTTAAAACCGATTTTGATACCAACTGTTGGCCACAACTTAGCCAGTTAAGCTTAGATATCTGTAATATTCACATTTCAGTGACACCTCCACCATCTCATTCATAGACGTTCACTGATATACTTCCTTATAAATAATCGATCCTAGGTGATACTTTGCAAGATAAAGAACTGCACGACTTTCTATTCAATCATGTTGATGACATGAAAGCTGAAAATATTACAACAGTTGATGTACGTGATAAATCAAGCATTACAGACTTTATGATTGTATGTACGGGTACATCAAAACGCCACGTCAGCTCAATTGCCTCAAATGTATCGGACAAAGCAAGAGAAGCTGGGCTGATCCCTTATGGTGTTGATGGAGAAGCCGAAGGTGAATGGGTTGTTGTCGATATGGGTGATGTAATGATCCATATTTTACAAGCTGAGCACCGTGAGCTATACCAACTTGAAAAACTGTGGAGCTAATCCATGAAACTTCAATTAATTGCTGTTGGCACTAAAATGCCTAAATGGGTAGAAGAAGGTTATAAAGAATATAGCCGTCGCTTCCCAAAAGACATGCCTCTTGAACTTATAGAGATCACCGCAGGTAAACGCGGTAAAAATGCAGATATAGCACGAATTCTTCAAAAAGAAGGAGAAGCAATGCTTGCTGCCGTTCCTAAAGGAAACCGCATTGTCACGTTAGACATCCCAGGTAAACCTTGGAATACAGAACAACTAGCAGAACAATTAGAAGTCTGGAAATTAGATGCTCGCGATGTATCAATTCTTATTGGTGGTCCTGAAGGTTTATCTCCCGCTTGTAAAGCCGCAGCAGAGCAAAGTTGGTCTTTGTCACCATTAACGCTTCCTCACCCTCTTGTTCGTGTAGTTATGGCTGAAAGCCTGTACCGAGCATGGAGTATTACGGCCAACCACCCTTACCACAGAGAATAAGAGTTGTTTAAGCGCAGACGCACACAGATACGTGACTATCATGCAGAATCGAGATTATTTGTTTCTAGAGCAATAGTCTCTTTTGTCGGGATATTGGTTCTCATTAGCCTCTTATTGACTAATTTATACAATATCCAAATCAATGAATTTCAAGATTATAAAACACGTTCAAACGATAACCGCATAAAAATCGTACCTATCGCCCCAAATCGAGGCCTTATTTATGATCGTAATCGTATGCCACTCGCGGAAAATCGTCCTGTTTTTAATTTAGAAATCACACCAGATAAAGTGAAAGATCTGTCTGCGCTATTTACTGAAATACAGACTATCTTGCCTATTTCGCAAGATAATATTGATGACTTCACAAAAGAGCGTCGTCGTACTCGTCGTTTTAAATCCATACCAATTCTGTCTCAATTAACCCAAGAACAAGTGGCCATTTTCTCAGTAAACCAACACAAATTTTCTGGTGTAGAAATAAAGGCTTATCTAAAACGCTTCTATCCTTATGGAAAAACGTTTACGCATGTACTGGGCTATGTTGCAAAAATTAATGATAGAGATTTAGCTCGATTAGCTAGAGAAGAAAAAGATGCCAATTATCAAGCTACCCGAGATATAGGTAAGCTAGGTATCGAACGCTACTACGAAGATACCCTTCATGGTACGGCGGGTTATCAAGAAGTCGAGGTTAACAGTCGCGGTCGCGTAGTACGTACATTAAAATACGTCCCACCAATCCCAGGCAAAGACATTGTTTTAAATCTTGATATCGAAATTCAAAAATTTGTGGCTAAACAATTAGACGGCCGTCGTGGTGCTGCAATTGTATTAGAACCGAACACAAGTGCCGTATTAGCGATGGTATCAAGCCCTAGCTATGATCCAAATTTATTTGTACATGGCATTTCCAGTAAAAACTATAACGCATTATTGAATAATCCAGATCGCCCATTAGTTAACCGAGCGACGCTGGGTATCTATCCACCAGCGTCAACGGTAAAACCTTTTATTGCCGTCTCTGCATTAGAAGAGAAGATAGTTACTCCGCTCACCACCCGCAATGATCCGGGCTACTGGCGTATTCCTAACTCAAAAACCAGACCATTCCGAGATTGGAAACGTTGGGGTCATGGAACCGTGAATTTAAAACAAGCGATAGAAGAATCTGTTGATACTTTCTTCTACCAAATATCTTTTGATATGGGAATTGACCGCTTATCAGCATGGATGATGAAATTTGGTTTTGGTGATTATACCGGCATCGATATCCATGAAGAAAGCAAAGCAAATATGCCAACTCGAGATTGGAAAGTCGCTCGTTTCCGTACACCTTGGTATCAAGGCGATACGATTCCAGTCGGTATTGGACAAGGTTATTGGACTGCAACACCGATGCAAATAGCTAAGGCGACTTCTGTGCTCGTGAATCGCGGTAAAGTTCAAGCGCCTCACTTATTGAAAACAATTATTGATGGTAACGTTGAAACCCCGTTTGAACCAGAACCGTACCCTCCAATAGAAGGGATTAGAGACAGTTATTGGCAGCTCGCCATTGATGGCATGATCTTAGTGAATAATGGTGCTAAAGGTACAGCCAGACGTGTGTTTGCTGGCACTCCTTATGTTAGTGCAGGTAAATCAGGCTCATCTCAAGTCTTTGGTTTAAATGGCCAAGAATACAACGCTGATGAGATTGCAGAACGTTTACGTGACCATGCTTTGTTTACTGGCTTTGCTCCAGCAAAAGATCCAAAAGTCATTATCTCGCTCGTTCTTGAAAATGGCGGCGGCGGTTCTAGCCAAGGCGGCCCAATTGCACGAAGTGTATTTGACCATGTGTTATTACCAGCAACAGGAGAGGTGAGTAATAAATAATGAGAGTTGATATCGCATCAGGAAAAAATCGTGACTTTTTCCATCGAATTCATATAGATTTGCCCTTACTGCTTGGCATCTTATTATTAATGGCTTGTGCTCTTGTCATTATGTACAGTGCCAGCGGGCAAAGCTTATTGATGATGGATAAGCAAGCAATGCGAATGTTACTCTCCTTAGGCGTTATGGCTTTACTTGCCCAAATACCACCAAGAACTTATGAGGTCGCTGCACCTTATCTCTTTGCTATTGGTGTTATCTTATTATTAGGGGTTTTATTCTTTGGTGAATCCTCTAAAGGCGCTCAACGTTGGTTAAACTTAGGATTTGTTCGTTTTCAACCTTCGGAATTAATTAAGCTCGCCGTTCCCTTAATGATTGCCAGATATATAGGTAATAAACCTCTTCCTCCAACGGTTCGCACCTTGTTTATCGCGTTATTGATGGTATTTGTTCCTACCATTATGATCGCCAAACAGCCCGATTTAGGTACTTCTATCTTAATCGCAGCTTCAGGTGTTTTTGTTATCTTTCTAGCGGGCATTAGTTGGAAAATAATTACTGCCGCCGCCATTGCGGTTGGGGGGTTTATTCCTATCCTATGGTTCTTTTTGATGCGGCCTTACCAAAAAGTAAGGGTTGAGACATTATTTAACCCAGAATCTGATCCTTTAGGCGCTGGCTATCACATTATCCAATCTAAAATTGCTATCGGTTCAGGAGGGTTATTCGGCAAAGGGTGGTTGCATGGTACCCAGTCTCAACTCGAATTTATTCCTGAGCGCCATACTGATTTCATTTTTGCCGTTATCGCAGAAGAATGGGGACTCATTGGAGTCATGGTATTGCTCACGATCTATTTATTCATTATTGGCCGAGGATTATTCTTAGCAAGCCAAGCCCAAACTGCTTTTGGACGAATGATGGGGGGCAGTGTCGTTTTAAGCTTTTTTGTTTATATTTTTGTAAACATAGGCATGGTTAGTGGTATTTTGCCCGTCGTTGGCGTTCCTCTTCCCCTCGTTAGTTATGGCGGTACATCAATGGTAACGTTGATGGCAGGATTTGGCATTTTAATGTCAATACACACACATAAAAAAATACACTCCAAGGCAAACTAACTCATGCGTATTCTTCTACTGGTTATTTCTCTTATTTTGGTTGGTTGTGCTTCTGAACCACCAATAAAAAATACAGATGAGCCTAATGCAGGGCGTTATCAAATAGATAATGATATTGCCCCAAATACCCCAATTTCGGTGGAACATATAGAAGATGCCCATCCTCGTTATGAACCTAAAAGCTTATACGGCAACAAAGACTACACGTTATTAGGTAAAGACTATCCTATTGTTCGAGATCCTAAAGGATTTAAGCAAGAAGGGAAAAGCTCTTGGTACGGCAATAAATTTCATGGTCATAAAACCTCTAATGGTGAGATTTATGATATGTACTCAATGAGTGCTGCACACAAAACACTTCCGATACCAAGCTATGTAAAAGTCATCAATAAGGACAATGGAAAAACAGCCATTGTTCGAGTAAATGATCGTGGTCCTTTCCATGAAGGACGCATAATAGATTTAAGCTTTGCTGCTGCCACAAAATTAGATGTGATAAAAACGGGAACAGCCAACGTAAAAATTGAATATATTTCTATCGATAAACCAACGAATGCTCAGGAATGGCACGCGATCGATCCTAATCAATATTATATTCAAATGGTGGCAGTAAAAAGTGAACAAAGTGCCAATTCAATAGCAAAAAAACTACAAACACAATTTAATGCACCGACACATATTGTGAAATCAAAATCGATTTATCGCGTTCGTCTGGGCCCGTTTATTGACAGAGATATTGCAGATAAAACATTGCTCGATGCAAAAAATGGACAATACACCTCAGCGTTTATCATCCAAGAAGCAAAGAAATAAACACCTAATTGGTTCATATTATCAACAGAAATGTCAATATTAAGTAAAGATTGTAACTAAATCGCCTGAAGCCGTAATAAATGCAATTTTATATGAACTAATTATTAGCCGTATTGTCTTTAGAATACAATAAGATATATCCATATTAAAAATGAAGCCGATGAATTTTTATTACCTTTCTTTCTCATAGAAAATCAGTTATTTAATTACACATCTGGTTATGATATTCAAATCTGCTATTATGTACGCAGTTTCACTACCTCAAAGTGCAAAGTTATTATTATGAAAAATTCAGCTAAACAGTTAAAACGAATCATCTTATCGAGCTTTATTTTAGGCTCCACCGTTGCTGTAGCTGCTCCTGCAGTTATTCCAAATGCACCACAAATAGCTGCAAAAGGCTACGTACTAATGGATTATCATTCAGGCAAAGTTCTGGCTGAAAAAGACATGAATGTTCGTATGAATCCTGCAAGCTTAACCAAAATGATGACAAGCTATGTTATCGGTCAAGAGATTGCGAGTGGTAATATTTCAATGGATGACGATGTTGTCATCAGTAAGAACGCATGGGCGAAAAACTTCCCAGGTTCTTCTAAAATGTTTATTGAAGTCGGTAGCGTTGTTAAAGTTCGTGATTTAAACCAAGGTATTATCGTTCAATCAGGTAATGATGCTTGTGTGGCAATGGCTGAACATGTTGCTGGTTCAGAAGACGCTTTTGTTGATCTAATGAATGCATGGTCTAAAACATTAAATCTTCAAAACACACACTTTGCAAACGTTCATGGTTTAGATCGTGACGACCTATATTCAACACCTTATGACATGGCATTAATTGGCCAAGCATTGATCCGTGATGTACCCGAAGAATATCGCGTATACTCTGAAAAATCATATACTTATAACGGCATCACACAATATAACCGTAATGGCCTATTGTGGGATAAAAGCATGAATGTAGATGGCATCAAAACAGGTCATACTGACGGTGCAGGTTACAATCTAGTAAGCTCAGCAACCGAAGGTAAAATGCGTTTAGTTGCTGTAGTAATGGGAACTAAATCAGGTAATGCTCGTAAAGCAGAAAGCAAAAAATTACTGAATTATGGTTTCCGTTTCTTCGAAACAGTTTCTCCACACAAAGCAAACGAAACTTTCGTAACAGAAAAAGTATGGATGGGTAGCACGGATGAAGTAGCGCTTGGCGTTGCTGAAGACACTTATGTTACTTTACCTCGTGGTCAAGCGAAGAAAATGACAGCAAGCTTTGTTCTAGAAAAAACATTGAAAGCACCAATATCTAAAGGTGATGTCGTTGGTAAACTTTTCTATCAAATTGATGGTGAAGATATTGCTGAGTATCCTCTACTTGCTTTAAATAATGTTGACGAAGGTGGTATTTTCAGTCGTCTTATTGATTACATTGTTTTGACATTTAAAGGTTGGTTAAGCTAAACGCTGACTAACTAATTGATTAAGGCGGCTTAGGCCGCCTTTTTTATACCTGATTTTTAGTGATGTAAACTCGATGACTTATAACTCTTGTTATCTGACTTAGGTCACAGTAAAATTGCTTTCTAATATTTATCCACTCTCGATTGGAGACGGTTATGCAAGAGCAACCAAAGCTAAAAGATCTTCTTGAATTCCCATGTAAATTTACCTATAAAGCCGTTGGCCTTGCTCATGAAGACCTTCCTGTCCTTGTACTTGAAGTTATTCAACGTCATGCTCCAGGTGATTACACGCCACACGTAAAAGCAAGCGGCAAAGGTAACTACAACTCTGTATCTGTAAGTATTACGGCGACATCGATTGAACAAGTAGAAATACTGTATAAAGAACTTGCTGACATCGAAATGGTTCGTATGGTTCTTTAATATATTTGGTAGGTAATAAGCGTACTATTTAGTAGAAAATATTACCTGCCATTTTTAAATTTTGATATACCCCTACATTTCTTATCTATTCCTTCCTTTCTATCCTTGCTATCATTAGCCAAATTTTCAAATCAAGTGTGATCCTATTGAACAAGCGTCTAGTAGTTAAAAACCTTGGCCGACAAGATTATGAGCCGGTATGGAAAGCGATGCATACCTTTACTGACGAACGCGATGAAAACTCGTGTGATGAAGTATGGTTAGTTGAGCACAATCCAGTATTCACTCAAGGACAAGCAGGTAAAGAAGAACATGTTCTGGCTGCTGGAGATATCCCTGTCGTAAAAAGTGATCGTGGCGGGCAAGTAACCTACCATGGACCAGGTCAACTCGTCGCTTATGTTTTGATTAACTTACGCAGAAAGAAAATAGGTGTCCGTGAATTAGTCACACACATTGAAAACACGGTAATCAACACATTAAGTCAGTTTACTATTGAATCAGCAGCAAGACCTGATGCTCCGGGTGTGTATGTTGATAATAAAAAAATATGTTCTCTTGGTTTGCGTATCCGCAAAGGATGTTCATTCCACGGACTGGCACTAAACGTAAACATGGATTTATCTCCTTTCCTAAGAATTAACCCTTGTGGTTATGCTGGAATGGAAATGATACAACTGCACGATTTAATTAAAGAAAATGATACGGTAGAGAACAAAGCAGAACACGTTGAAGATGTTCACCCTTTACTTATTAAAGAATTAACAACATTACTTGATTACACTGATATTGAGTACATAACGGAAAGCAGCCATCATGAGTAAGCCAATTCAAATGGAAAAAGGCGTTAAATACCGCGATGCCGATAAAATGGCATTAATTCCAGTTAAAAATATGCCAACAGAGAAAAAAGAAGTATTACGTAAGCCTGAGTGGATGAAGATCAAACTTCCATCAAGCAGTAAGCGTATTGATGAAATTAAATCAGCAATGCGTAAAAATAATCTTCACTCTGTATGTGAAGAAGCATCTTGCCCTAACTTAGCAGAATGCTTTAACCATGGTACGGCAACCTTCATGATCTTAGGTGCAATTTGTACCCGTCGCTGCCCTTTCTGTGATGTTGCTCATGGACGCCCAGTCACTCCTGAAGCTGAAGAGCCGAAGAAACTGGCAAAAACGATTAAAGACATGAAACTGAAATATGTGGTAATCACATCAGTCGACCGTGATGATTTACGTGATGGCGGAGCACAACATTTTGCGGATTGTAATCGTGAAATTCGTGAATTAAACCCTGAGATCCGTATTGAAACGCTAGTTCCTGATTTTCGTGGTCGTATGGATCGCGCATTAGATGCGATGCATAGCAACCCACCAGATGTATTCAACCACAATTTAGAGACCGCTCCACGCCTATACCGTAAGGTTCGCCCTGGCGCAAATTACCAGTGGTCACTTGACCTATTGAAGAAATTCAAAGAACAACACCCAACAGTACCAACCAAATCTGGTGTGATGATGGGTCTAGGCGAAACAAAAGAAGAAATAGTCGAAGTACTAAAAGACTTACGTGCTCACGGTGTAACGATGTTAACACTGGGTCAGTATTTAGCACCAAGTCGCCATCACCTACCCGTTGAGCGTTACGTTCCACCTGCAGAGTTTGATGAATTAAAAGTGATTGCTCTTGAACTTGGATTTACCCATGCGGCTTGTGGTCCATTTGTTCGCTCTTCTTACCATGCTGATCTTCAAGCGAAAGGCGAAGAAGTTAAATAGAGTCTAGGGTCTAGGGTCTAGGGTCTAGGGTCTGAATAATAAAAAAGGTTGACGTTTTGGCGTCAACCTTTTTTGTTTTTACTAAACATTAATCAATATGATTATGGGCGAATAAGATAATCCGCTTTCCCCACCCATTTGTAACTTGTCAGCTCTTCTAAGCCCATTGGACCACGAGCATGAAGCTTCTGGGTTGATACCGCAACTTCAGCGCCTAAACCAAACTGAGCCCCATCAGTGAAGCGTGTTGATGCATTCACATACACGGCAGCTGAACCTGCGGTATTAATGAACTTTTCAGCAGATTCAATATTATTTGTTAAAATAGTATCAGAATGACTCGCGTTATGTGTTTGCATATGAGCCGCTGCTTCATTTACATCAGACACCACTTTCACACCTAATGTGTAACTTAGCCATTCAGTATCAAAATCACCGTCTTGTGCTTCACGTAATGACACGTTTTTAAACTCTTTTAGTAACGAATAAGCTTTTGGTTCAGCAACCAATTCAACACGACCTGCCATTTTATTCGCTAATAATGCTAAGAATTGTGGAGCCACTGCCTCATGAACTAACAGTGTATCAAGTGCATTACATGCAGATGGGCGTTGTGCTTTTGAGTTATCAACAACCAACAAGGCTCTTTCTAAATCAGCACTGTCATCAACAAACGCATGGCTAATACCAAACCCGCCAATGATGACTGGAATTGAACTGTTTTCTTTACACATTTTGTGCAAACCAGCACCACCACGTGGAATGATCATATCAACGTAGTCATCCAGACGTAATAGCTCTGAAACTAGTTCACGATCTGGTTTCTCTATGTATTGTACTGATGCAGCTGGTAAGCCGGCTTTTTCAAGAGCAACTTGAATGACCTTAACTAACTCCATATTAGAGAAGAACGTCTCTTTACCACCACGTAGAATACTCGCATTACCGGTTTTTAAACATAATGAAGCGATATCGATCGTTACATTTGGACGAGCTTCATAGATCACACCAATCACACCAATTGGTACACGGCGGCGAGAAAGTGACATGCCATTTTCAAGCATTTTACTGTCAATTTCACTACCAACAGGATCATTTAAGTTGATCACATTACGAACGTCATTAGCAATAGCAACTAAACGCTCTTCTGTTAGTAATAAACGATCTTGCATTGCCTCTGAAATGCCCGCTTCTACCGCTGCACTAATGTCTTTTGCATTAGCCGCAAGAATCGCCTCTTTGTTCGCTTCAAGTTCATCAGCAATAATCGCCAATGCTTTGTTCTTCTGGGCTGTTGGAGCTACCGCTAAGTCAAACGCTGCATTTTTTGCTGCTTGACCCATTTTTGTTAAATTCACAATAAATATCCTTTACTAAATCAGTACTAAATCATCTCGGTGGATAGCTACAGGCCCATATTCATAACCTAATACTGCGTAAATATCCTGACTGTGTTTTCCTAAAATCTTATGTAAATCGTCACTTGAATAACGAGAAATACCTCGGGCAATTAACTCACCTTTCGTATTTACAATCTTAGCAACACCACCGCGAACAAAGTGGCCAGAAATCGACGAAATCCCTTTGCTCAATAAACTGCTGCCTTTTTGCTGTACTGCATTCACAGCACCGTCATCAATAACAATCGTACCATTAGATGCAGGACCAGCAAGAATCCAACGTTTACGACTCTCTAACGCACATTCAACAGGCAAGAATTTTGTTCCTTGAGGCTTTGAATCTACAACATCAGTAATCACATTCTCAGCGCTGCCAGCAGCAATAACAACTTCAATACCCGCTCGACGAGCAATATCAGCCGCTTGAAGTTTAGTTGCCATGCCACCGGTGCCTAATGCCGTCCCACTACCACCTGCAATCTTACGTAGTGTTTCATCAATGGTGTGCACTTCTTTAATCAATTCGGCTTTTGGATCTTTACGCGGATCAGCCGTAAACAAACCAGATTGATCCGTTAACAGCAATAATTTATCTGCACTCGCCAAAATACCAACTAAAGCAGAAAGGTTATCGTTATCCCCAACCTTAATTTCATTTGTTGCAACCGCATCATTCTCATTAACGATAGGAACAATGCCATTTTTTAATAAAGCTTGCAGCATGTCACGGGCATTTAGATAACGTTCACGATCATCTAAATCCGCTCGAGTTAATAACATTTGGCCAACGTTAACACCATAAATAGCAAATAAACTCTGCCAAGCTTGAATTAAGCAACTTTGACCAACAGCAGCTAATAACTGCTTGTTAGCCATGGTTTTGGGTAGTTCGGGGTAATTTAAATGTTCACGTCCAGCCGCAATTGCGCCAGAAGTTACAACAATCACTTGATGACCTAACTTTTTCAGATGCACACATTGGCGAACTAATTCAACCATGTGTGCTCTGTCTAGTTTTAATGTGCCACCAGTGAGTACACTTGTACCAAGTTTAACGACTATGGTTTGAGATTGTGTATTCAATTCCCTACTACCTATTTAACTAATAATGTTTTGTATTACGAAATACATTCATCGTAATAATAATATAAAAATCACCCTATTTTTAGCAAGCAAATCAGAACAGTACAAGCCTAAAATAAGATTTTATGACATTTCATCTAAATCAATGAAATAAAAAGCCAGATTAGTGTTTCATCTCTTCTTTTATCCATTCAATCATTTGGTTTAATGCGTCTTCATAACCACTGTGCAATGTCTTATTTTTTAGCTCAACACCTTTACCATATTTACTGAACATTGCCGCTAATTTATTATCTGATTTTGGAGAAACAGGATCCCCCGCTAACCCAATAGCTAAAATAGATACCGATGTTTTTCTTCCACCAGATAAAAAACCTTGGAACTTAAGAGACCATGCTTTCATTTGCCCAGTTAAACTATTAACGTCCACCACTTGTTTTGCCAAGCGAGATGCCAATATGTCTAAATACATTTTTGGCATTTTCTTTAGTTGTGTGGAGTTTGACAACACTTGATGGATTGGAGCACCAAGAGCAACGCAAGTTTTCAGTTTATTCGGTTCAAGAAAAGACAAACGCAATGCGACATTTCCACCAAATCGGAACCCCATAACAGCAGCATGAAAACGATCAACCCAAGGAATATGAGGTAAATAATTTAGCACAGCTTGATGCAAGCAACTTGAGTCTTCAGTTAGCGGCCAGTACGAACTGTGTCCAATCGATGGCATATCTAATGTTAGCATTGCCATATTATTTGGCGCTAAATAATCACGGTACAAAGACCACATGTCCGTTTGTAACGAATCCATACCGCCACTGACAATAACGACAGGTAACGGTTTTTCAGTATTCGGTAAATGCAAATAACAGGTGATTTTTCGACCATCATAAGGGACTAAAATCTTTTCAATTCGATGAGAGGTCTGTTTTGCCGCCATATCATAAGCTTTGCTAGCAAGCACCTGTGCCTGAGTGGCTAAATTATCCCCTTTTATATGCGGATAACCGGCAATGCTAAAATATAAACTGGCTTTAAACAAACGTTCCGCAGCCTCGTTCCCTTCAAGGTCTGACGCACATTTCTGATGCTCCATTCCTGCATTAATCCACTCATAAGCCCAGTTACCAGCGCGATATCCAGTGACAGTATCTAACCATTCAGGTTTCGTTCTGTCTTTATCACTGCTTGCCATTTTAGACAAAATTCCTTCTAACTCAATCGGATCAACCCCTTGCCAAATCCATTGAGGACGACGAAGTTCGCGATACCAATTTCGTTCTGAATTTTTTGATATCTGTTCTAAACTGCTTGGAAGATAAGGCACAAGGCAAGAGGTTTCTAAAGCTTGCTTATTGGTTTTAAACAACTTAACAGAGAGATTTTCGCTTTCAGGCTGGGTCATATCAAACACCGATATACATAAAGTAATTAGGCCTACTATATACTGAAAGCCTATAAATAGGGTAATCAACTTACTCTTGAATTTAATTAATATCGATAAATGACAAGCAAAAAAAATGACCCTTAAAAGAGTCATTTTCTATTGGTTATAACGTAAGCTTATTTTTTACAAATAGGATCTACGTACGTTACAGCCATGTCCCATGGTTGCTCGATCCACGTATCTTGTGGAATATCGACAACATACGCATCAACTAAATCAATGCCTGCAGGTTTTGCACATACAGTGACTAATTTACCTTTAGGGTACATCTGGCGCAATTTAACGGCAGTGTCACCACTATCAACTAAATCATCAATGATGATGAAACCTTCACCATCACCTTCCATCGCTTTAACAACCGTCATATCACGCTGATGATCGTGGTCATAACTTGAAATACATACGGTATCAACATAACGAATATTTAATTCACGAGCTAGAATTGCCGCAGGGACAAGTCCACCACGGCTCACAGCCAAAATACCTTTCCATTGTTCAGCAGGAAGTAACTGTTCAGCAAGCTGACGAGTATACATCTGCATGTTATCCCAAGTTATTACAAATTTATTAGCCATAATAGACAAAACCTCTCAGTGGCACAGTTAACAACAACTATGCCGTAAAAATAAATTTCAGCGTGAATAGTGCAGCAAGAACCCAAACACTGATATGAACATCGCGACCTTTACCACTTAACAACTTAATCGCTGCATAAGAGATAAAGCCTAGTGAAATACCATCAGCAATAGAGAAGGTTAAAGGCATTAGCAAGCATACCACAACAACTGGCGCCGCTTCAGTAAGATCTCTCCAATCAATACTCACAAGACCCGACATCATTAAGATTGCGACATAAAACAACGCACCGGCCGTTGCATAAGCAGGAACCATCCCAGCTAATGGAGCAAAGAATAAAGCCAATAAAAACAGAATGCCCACAACAACAGCCGTCAAACCAGTTCGACCACCGGCAGCTACACCAGCAACACTTTCAATGTATGATGTTGTGTTTGATGTACCTAATAAAGCCCCTACAGATGTCGCCGTTGAATCCGCCAGCAAAGCTCTATTTAGACGAGGAATATTGCCATCTTTATCCATGATCCCTGCCTTTTGAGATACACCAACTAACGTACCGGCAGTATCAAATAAATCAACGAATAAGAAAGCAAAAACAACACTTAGCATACCAATGTCAAAAGCACCTGAAAAATCGAGTTGTAAAAATGTAGGTGCAAGACTTGGTGGCATTGACATAATGCCAGCATATTGAACTTCACCAAAAAGCAAGGCAAGTCCAGTAACGGCTAAAATAGCGATCATAACAGCCGCTTTATAGCCACGATGAACTAAAGCGATAGTTAAAAATAAAGCCAATGCCCCCATAGCGGCAGGAAAGCTATTAATATGACCAATAGACAATAAAGTTGCCGGATTATCGACAACTATGCCTGAATTCTTTAGAGCGATGAAAGCCAAAAATAAACCAATACCCGCCGAAATACCTGTGCGTAAAGAAAGAGGAATCGAATTAATAATCAACTCTCTTATTTTACATAAACTTAGAAGAATAAATAACACACCTGACATGAATACAGCAGCGAGCGCTACTTGCCATGTATGACCCATTCCCAGTACAACAGTGTAGGTAAAGAACGCATTCAACCCCATACCTGGAGCTTGAGCTATTGGGAAGTTGGCAACAAATCCCATGATAAAACACCCTATTGCAGCAGCAATACACGTTGCAACAAAAACAGCGCCTTTATCCATTCCAGCATCAGCCAAGATTGCTGGATTCACAAAAATAACATAAGCCATTGTTAAGAAGGTAGTTAACCCGGCAATAATTTCAGTACGAACGTTCGTACCATTAGCTTTAAGTTGAAATAGTTTTTCAAGCATTGGGGCTCATTCCTAGTCTGCTTTATACTGATTAAACGTTTGCGTAATCGATTGGCTGAGAATTATAAAGAGGTATTATGGGAATTTCTAGCGATTATTTATCTTTTACTGTGTTAATAGTAAATAAAGTGGATGCTCTAATAGAAAAAGATAATATTTATTAATAGGTTGGATACATAGAGGAGAATGTTTAGGCAAAAAAACGCCACCCAAATATTTTGGATGGCGGAGAATGTAATATAACCCAAGCGGGTAAATTAGAATTCCAATTATAGGGGTATAACTTTAACGTATAAAACCGAAGTTTTATTAGTAACCAAAGCTCATTGGGTATACAAATTGACTTGTGTATACAGAGCGTTGATTCCAGAATTTAGAAGAGCTTATGCAATACATAACATCACCTTATCAATTGATAGTTAAAAACAATAAAATTGATCTCGGTTCCTTGGAGGCGATAAATCGGACTCATCCTATGAGCATTTACAGTATCTGAAGACTCTCTAGCAGATGAGCAAACTATACTCTCAATGAAACTTTATTACAATAAAAACTTGAAGTTGATCACATAAAACACATTAACCAGTCAATCAATTGAAATATTACGTAACTAAATAACGAAAACGCTCGCTATTTATCCGTCTGTATTTTTTCCTTAATCCCAGTAAAGAAGATTCAATAAATTTACGATATCAAACAGAGTAATTAGCTAATTTGAGGGGTATACTTATTTGTATTGATAATCAATTACCCAAAAAGACAGCGCATTAATTTGCTATTTACTGTTTTCAAAAGGAGATACTTGTGTCTGAGATCAGTCAACTAACACCACAACCTATTTGGCAATTTTTCGATAAAATTTGTTCTATCCCCCACCCATCTAAACATGAAGATGCATTAGCTCAATATATTATTGATTGGGCAACAAGCGAAGGTCTTGATGTTCGCCGCGATCCTACGGGTAATGTATTCATCAAAAAAGCGGCAACGCCGGGAATGGAAGATCGCAAGGGTGTTGTACTTCAAGCCCATATTGATATGGTTCCACAAAAAAATGAAGATACTGACCATGATTTTACTAACGATCCAATCCTTCCATATATAGATGGCGAGTGGGTTACAGCAAAAGGCACAACACTGGGTGCCGACAATGGTATGGGCATGGCTTCATGTCTTGCTGTTTTAGCCTCAAAAGAATTGAAGCATGGCCCATTAGAAGTATTATTAACCATTGATGAAGAAGCAGGCATGACTGGTGCCTTTGGTCTAGAAGCCGGTTGGTTAGAAGGTGATATTCTTCTTAATACCGATTCAGAACAAGAAGGGGAAATCTACATGGGTTGTGCTGGTGGTGCTGATGGTGCTATCAAATTAATGATCGAACGTGAAGCACTGCCTGCTGGCTATGTTACTCGTCAAATCACACTAAAAGGCCTAAAAGGCGGCCATTCTGGTTGTGACATTCATACTGGTCGTGGTAACGCGAACAAATTACTGGGTCGATTCCTTGCTGGCCACGCTGTTGAACTGGATTTACGCCTTGTTGAATTCCGTGGTGGTAGCTTACGTAATGCTATTCCTCGTGAAGCATTCGCAACGGTTGCCGTTCCTGCTGAGAATGAAGCAAAACTGGCTGAGCTATTTACTTTTTATACCGATCTATTGAAAGACGAATTAGGTCGAGTAGAAACGAATATTGTAAGCATCAACGAGACAGCCTCTGCTGAAAATGTCTTGACACTAGCCACTCAAACTCCGTTCATTGCGACACTAAATGCCTGTCCAAATGGTGTTATCCGCATGAGTGATGATATTGAGGGTGTGGTAGAAACGTCTTTAAATGTGGGCGTTATTACTACTGAAGAAAGCACAATCACAATTCTATGCCTAATCCGTTCATTAATGGATTCTGGCCGTAGCATGGTTGAAGGAATGCTTTCATCTGTGGCTGAATTAGCAGGAGCACAAGTCAGCTTCTCTGGTACATATCCAGGTTGGAAGCCAGACGCAGATTCTGAAATCATGCATGTGTTCCGTGATGTCTACGAAGGCATTTACGGAAATAAGCCAAACATCATGGTAATTCATGCAGGTTTAGAGTGTGGTCTATTTAAAGAACCTTATCCTAAAATGGACATGATCTCATTTGGTCCAACCATCAAATTCCCTCATTCTCCAGATGAGAAAGTGAAAATTGATACGGTTGCTCTTTACTGGGAACAAATGGTTGCCATTTTAGAGAACATTCCAAAAAAATAATCCTTTAATATTAGGATTATAAAAAACGGTCAGCTTATGCTGACCGTTTTTATTTATAGTCAAATAACGTCAATCATTAAAAATAAACTTTTGGGTTAGTTGCCCCCCAAATAACATAAAGCTCAGGCATACTTCGGCTACTAAATGCTTCCATTTCTTTAGTTTCAATCGTCTGCTCATTTTGTTTACCAAATAGAACAACTTCATCACCAGGCTGAACATTCTTAATATCAGTCACATCAACCATCGTTGTGTTCATTGATGTCACACCAACTACATTCGCTTTCTGACCATTGATCAACACATACCCATTATTACCAATAGAGCGAACATACCCGTCAGAATAACCTAAAGGTAAATTAGCTAAAATTGAATCTCGGCCTAACACATAAGTGCTGCTGTAGCCTATCGTGCTGCCCTTTGGTAAGTAATTCAAAGAAGCAACTGAGGTCTTAAAACGAACAATACGCTGATATTCAGGGTTACTTGGCATATCTCCATACAACAATCCACCTGGACGAACCATATCTAAATGTGCTTCAGGTAAATTAATCGTGGTGTAAGAGTTTGCGACATGCAGAGTGATGTTTTCACGATTTAACTGAGCTTCATCAATAAGCCATTTACTTTCTTGCTTAAATAAATCCAGTTTTGTACGGATCTCATCAACTGATTCATTAGGGAAATGCGTCATAATACCAACAATATTAATATGACCATTAAAGGCAATATTTAACGCCTCTTTTTTCCCTTGAGGTTGAGATAAATCAAGGCCATTGCGTCCCATTCCGCCCGCATTCAATGCAAGATGAACAGGTATTACGGTATTATTTTTTTTTGCTAATTTAGCAATAGTATTTGCTTGCTCACTTGAACCAATAAGCTCTTCTATTTGATAATTTAAGCCTGATTCAATTTCATTTGGTGTCGCAGCACGAACACGCATGATCTCACCAGAGAATCCTTTAGCTCGAACAATACGCGCTTCTTCATTACTTG
>SAMEA5043647__coassemble_35_pt1 | contig 30009 bp, 39 predicted proteins | sample SAMEA5043647__metabat2_low_PE_001 | metagenome-assembled genome bin SAMEA5043647 (sample SAMEA5043647) | Gadus morhua | reverse complement strand
AGCATTAACCCTCACAAAAGATCACCTTTAATTTATAAACGTGATCTTTAGCTCTCCTCTTTTTCTTCACTCCCCCTTCAATCTAGTCATTAGATTGTTAAATAAATACGCAATATAAACTGTCAAAGCTATCAATAGTTGTTTATTTCACACTTTTGATAGTTTTTAATTAACACAGTTTTAAAATACTCGCATTAGTTTGGTATCATTCGTACGCCATTTCTGTAACAGGAAATTTAAAACACTTTGAATATGAAGTGAATAAATAATGCGTCTTACTTTCTACGATCTAATATTAAGAACGATGAACAGTAAAGAAGCAACATAATAAGGAAGGGAATAACATGGCATTGAAAAACTTAATTAAAGTAAGTGCTGTTGCAGCAGCAATGCTTGGTGCTGGCATGGGAACCGCAAGCGCTCAAGAATTTATTACAATTGGTACTGGTTCTGTCACCGGTGTTTACTACCCAACGGGTGGTGCTATTTGTAAGTTAGTGAATAAAGATCGTAAAGAGCATAATGTTCGTTGTTCTGTTGAGTCCACTGGTGGTTCAATTTATAACGTAAATACTATCCGTTCTGGTGAACTTGATTTTGGTATCGTGCAATCAGATTGGCAATACCATGGCTATAACGGCACAAGTAAATTTGAAGCTCAAGGTCCTTACAAGAAACTACGTGCAATGTTCTCTCTTCATACTGAACCTTTTAACATCATTGCTCGTTCTGATTCCGGTATCAACGACGTTTCTGATTTAGCCGGAAAACGCGTTAACATTGGTAATCCAGGCTCTGGCGACCGTGCAACAATGGGTGTTGTGATGAATGCGATGGGCTGGACAAACGACAGCTTTAAACTTGCATCGGAACTAAAAGGCTCTGAGCGTTCACAAGCGCTTTGTGATAATAAAATTGATGCCTTCATCTACATGGTTGGTCATCCAAATGGCTCAATCAAAGAAGCGACAACATCGTGTGATGCTAAATTAGTTCCTGCTACTGGTCCTAAGATCGATAAGATTGTTGCAGATAACCCTTATTACGCTTACACAACCGTTCCTGCTGGCATGTACCGTGGAACAGAAGGCGATGTAAATAGCTTTGGTGTTGCGGCTACGATGGTTACGACATCTGACGTATCAGATGAAGTGGCTTACAGTGTTGCAAAAGCAGTATTTGAAAACTTTAATACCTTCAAGCGTCTTCACCCTGCGTTTGCTACGCTGAAAAAAGAAGACATGGTTAAAGCGGGTATTTCTATTCCATTGCATCCTGGTGCGGTGAAATATTACAAAGAAGTTGGTCTACTAAAATAGTTCCCTTCTATACAACTCAACGTTAATTAAAAAACTGGGTTGTCTAAATCAAAGAGGCTAAATAGTCTCTTTGATTCTTCGCAACACCATCTGATCTTTTTACATAACGGACAACAATCAATAATAAAACGGATTTGAAGATCATCTCTTTTTAGCCTATACATTGGCTTATATTCAACAATCTAATACTTAATGATTAAGTGTTAGCTTCGACCATCACTAAGGAAAAGTACATGACGCAGTCGTCTAATACGTCACAAGATGTGCAAGAAATGGTGGCCCAATCAGATACTGGTGCTCGTTCACCTGAAGGATTATCTGGCCGAATTTTATGGTTTGTTCCACTATGTTGGTCTTTATTCCAACTTTGGTATGCCTCCCCTTTACCGTTTATTTTCAATTTCGGCATACTGAATGATACTGAAGCTCGATCGGTGCATTTAGCCTTCGCCATCTTTTTAGCTTTTACTGCTTACCCTGCACTTAAAAACTCACCAAGAGATCGTATTCCCGTTATCGATTGGATACTTGCTTTTGCTGGTAGTTTTTCTGCCGCTTATATCTATATTTTTTATACTCAGCTCGCAGAACGCTCAGGGGCGCCAACAACACCAGATATCATCGCCTCAGTTGTTGGTATGGTCTTATTATTAGAAGCAACTCGACGCGCTTTAGGCCCTCCATTAATGGTCGTGGCTGCCGTCTTCTTGCTTTACACTTTTGCTGGCCCACACATGCCTGATGTTATCGCGCATAAAGGAGCCAGTTTAAATAAAGCCATGTCACATTTATGGCTAACCACTGAGGGAGTCTTTGGTGTTGCCTTAGGTGTCTCAACCTCTTTTGTTTTTTTATTTGTACTCTTTGGTGCCATGCTAGAAAAAGCCGGAGCGGGTGCTTACTTCATTAAAGTCGCCTTTTCTCTGCTAGGTCATATGAAAGGAGGCCCAGCAAAAGCCGCCGTTGTGGCTTCAGGTTTATCAGGCCTAGTTTCTGGCTCATCGATTGCAAACGTCGTAACAACAGGTACTTTTACCATTCCATTAATGAAACGAGTCGGTTTCTCTGGTGAAAAAGCCGGTGCCGTCGAAGTTGCCGCCTCTACCAATGGGCAGTTAACGCCACCAATCATGGGTGCAGCCGCCTTTTTAATGGTTGAATATGTTGGTATTTCTTATGTTGAGGTTATCAAAGCCGCTTTATTGCCTGCTTTAATTTCTTATATTGCTCTTCTTTATATTGTTCATCTTGAAGCCTGTAAAGCAGGTATGAAAGGCTTACCTCGCCGCCATACACCAACCTTAGTTCATAGCCTATTATCCTTTACTGGTACGATTCTTGGCCTTTGTGTGCTTAGTGCTGCTGTTTATTATGGTATCGGTTGGACTAAAGATGTCTTTGGTGACGCCGCAACCCCTATTGTTACCGTCGCACTGCTACTTTCTTATGTCGGATTAACTAGCATCTCCGCTAAATACCAAGAACATGCGATGATGGCGATTGACGAAGAACTAACTGAAGTACCCGATCCAGGACCAACCATCAAGTCCGGTCTTCATTTCTTATTACCGATTGTCGTTCTCGTTTGGTGTTTAACGGTTGAACGCTTCTCGCCGGGTTTGTCTGCTTTCTGGGCATCCGTGTTTATGATATTCATTCTCCTGACTCAACGCCCATTAATTGGTTTCTTTACTAAAGAAGGCACACTTGTTAATCAAGTAAAACAAGGGGTTGATGATCTGCTCGAAAGCTTAGTGTCTGGTGCCAGAAACATGATTGGTATCGGCGTTGCAACGGCGGCGGCAGGTATTGTTGTTGGTGTGGTTACCTTAACGGGCATTGGTCTTGTTATGACGGATTTTGTTGAATTTATCTCGGGTGGCAGCATTATTCTTATGTTGTTATTTACCGCAGTAATCAGCTTAATTTTAGGCATGGGGCTACCAACGACAGCAAACTACATTGTCGTATCAACCTTAATGGCACCCGTTATCGTAACGCTAGGAGCCGCTCACGGATTAATTATTCCATTAATAGCAGTGCATTTATTTGTGTTCTATTTTGGTATTTTAGCCGATGACACGCCCCCCGTGGGTCTCGCTGCTTTTGCCGCTGCTGCCATAGCAAAATCGGATCCAATCCGTACTGGTATCCAAGGGTTCACTTACGATATTCGTACCGCTATATTGCCTTTCATGTTTGTCTTTAATACCCAATTACTATTAATGGGCATTGATTCTTGGTGGCATTTAGCATTAACCATTATTTCCTCCATCATCGCAATGTTAACTTTTTCCGCTGCGACACAAGGTTGGTGGTTTACGAAAACAAAATGGTGGGAAGTTGTTTTACTATTACTCATCACTTTCTCACTATTCCGTCCTGGTTTTTGGTGGGATCAAGTCTATCCAGCCAAAGATTATTACCAAGGTATTGAGATCGCTCAACTTGCAGAAGAGTTAAATGTGGGACAATCACTCACCTTAGAAGTCTCTGGAGAAAATCTAGAAGGTAATATCGTAAGTAAAACGGTACGTTTACCTTTTGACGATCGAGCGGTAACTGGTGAAGAACGCGTAAGCTCTATGGGGCTAATGCTGTCTAAAGTCGATAATAAAATGATCGTCGACATGGTCGAATTCGGCAGTCCAGCGGAAGCTTCAGGAATAGATTTTGATTGGGAAATAACGAATGTGGTTCTTGATGCAGAGCGTCCACTAAAAGAATGGGTCTTTATTCCAACTCTTCTTCTACTGTTTGCACTGGGCTTTAATCAGCGTCGCCGAGCGAAAAAGGAAAACTTGGCCGCATAAATTAATGAATGGAATCTAAGGGGAGAATAACTTCCCTAATTAGGTAATAAAAATTATGTATAAACAAATTTTGGTTCCAGTAGATTTAAACGATAAAGGCTTTGCTGATAAAGCGGTTGAAATGGCAGTTTGGCACGCAAAACACTCTAATGCTGAATTACATTTGCTTAACGTATTACCGGGGATCCATATGTCGATGGTATCGACCTATTTTCCTAAAGGTGCTGCGAAACAAATGAAAGAAGATGTATCAAAACAGTTAAATGAATTTGCGGCTAAATTTGTGGATGATGATGTGGTATACAGAGTGCATGTTGCCGAAGGGAAACCTTATGTCACTATTTTAGATTATGCTGAACGTTTAGGTGCCGATTTGATTGTGATGCCAAGCCATAAACGATCTAAAATTGATAAAGTTATGCTGGGTTCTGTGGCGAGTAAAGTTGTCGAAAACTCACCAATTAACGTGATGGTTGTCAAACCTCAAGGTTAATCCCCCCTATTTGATACAAAAAAGGAGCCTTTCGGCTCCTTTTTTTATTTTTAAATTCAACTATTGCTTAGGCAGTGTTTTGTAATCCGGTCTTACTGGAGCAATATCCATGGCATCTAGAACACCGGCTTGTGCTTCTGGATAAAACGCACAAGGAGCAAATAAACTGATGAATTTATCGGTTTCTGGATGATAAAAACTCAGCTCGGCAGAGTGTAATTGTAATCGGTCAGAGAACGCTAGAGCCTCTTTAGACGCGTAAAACTCATCGCCAACAATCTCATGCCCTTCTTCCATCATATGCACTCGTAGTTGATGAGAGCGTCCTGTAATAGGAAGTAAACGAACCAATGTCGTTTTCTCTTCAACTTGAATCACTTCATAACCCGTTTGTGACGATTTTCCGTGTTCATAGCAGACTTTCTGTCGTGGTCGATTTGGCCAATCACAAATCAAGGGTAAATCAATCTGCCCTTCAACCTTCTCAACATTCCCCCATACTCGTGCATAATACACTTTATGAGTTAACCGATATTGAAACTGCTTTTTAATGTGTCTTTCTGCTTCTTTATAAAGCGCAAATATCATTAGCCCCGATGTCGACATATCCAAACGATGTACAAGTTGAGCATCAGGAAACTCAGCAACAACACGCGACCAAACACTGTCATAGTGCTCCGGTGCTCGGCCAGGGTTAGAGAGTAATCCCGCAGGTTTATTCACCGCAAGAATCGCTTCATCTTGATAGACAATATCAAGCGGTTCCATTGGTGGATTGTACTCAAGCATTGCCATGATTAGTTATGGCTCACAACAATCAAACGCAATGAATCAAGCTGTACCTGTGCTTTTCCAATATACGCAGAAAGTTCACTCATTTGAGTTTCGATCTGAGTTAACTCTTCATCTCGTATGTTTGGATTTACGGCCTTTAATGCTTGTAAACGATCTAATTCCCCATTTAACGCCGTTTTCATCTCAGCATTCGCATCAACACGAACGGCTTCAATTCGGTCTTCAATGCTAACTTCTGCCGTATCAATCAATGCATGAATTTCTTTTTGCACTGAATTCACTAATTTACTCGCCATATGACGATTAACAGGACTTAGCTGACGGTTGAAGCTTTCAAATTCAACTTGAGCAGAAAGATCATTACCTTTACTGTCCATCATCAAACGAATAGGCGTCTTCGGTAAGAATCGTCCTATGCCACTTTTCTTAGGCGCTTGTGCATCTACCACATAAATCAATTCAAGCAATAGAGTACCCGCTGGTAAGGCTTTATTTTTCAATAAAGACACTGCCGTTGCACCTACGCCTTCAGTCAGAACTAAATCAATTCCCCCTTGGATCATTGGGTGTTCCCAGCTGATCAAGTTCATGTCTTCACGAGAAAGAGCCGTTTTACGATCAAACGTAATCGTACAACCTTCATAAGGAAGACCGGGGTAACTTGATACCAACATATTTTCAGCTGGCGTAACAACAATGGCGTTTTCACCTTTGTCGTCTTGATTCAAACCAATCGTATCGAACAGGTTCAAAGCAAAATTAACCAGATGTATGTCACCGTCTGTCGCAGCAATTTTCTCTGCAAGTTCTTTCGCTTTATTGCCACCGTTTGAATGCACTTCTAACAAACGATCTCGACCTTGCTCTAACTGCGCTTTTAATTCTTTGTTTAGTGCCGCGGATTCTTCGATCAGTGGCTCTAATCCATCTGATTTACCCGTAGCCAAAATCGCAATGATCGTATCAGAGAATTTTTCGTACACAGCGCGACCTGTTGGGCACGTTTCACCAAAAGCATTCAACCCTTCGTCAAACCAACGCGCTAATAATTCTTGAGATGTACCTTGCAAATAAGGAACATGAATATCAATATCACGCTTTTGACCAATACGATCCAAACGACCAATACGTTGCTCAAGTAAGTCAGGATTGAAAGGTAAATCAAACATCACTAATTGATTAGCAAACTGGAAGTTACGTCCTTCTGAACCGATTTCAGAACAGATAAGAACCTGAGCGCCACCTTCTTCTTGTGCAAAGTAAGCCGCGGCTTTATCTCGCTCAATAATCGACATCCCTTCATGGAAAACAGTACCACGAATACCCTCACGTTCACGTAACGCTTGCTCTAGTTGCAACGCCGTTGAAGCTCGAGAAGCGATGATTAATACTTTCTCGTTACGGTTTTCTTTCAGCAATTCAAGCAACCAGTTAACGCGAGGATCAAACTGCCACCACGTTGCACTATCGCCTTCAAATTCTTGGAAGATCTCTTCTGGATACAACATTTTCATTGCACGAGCTTCATTACTCATGCGACCACCCATCATTGTCGCTACACGCATAGAGGTTGCGTATTGTGGTGGTAACGCCATTGGCATTAAATTGAGATTACGTTGTGGGAACCCTTTAATTGCCGCACGTGTATTACGGAATAGCACACGACCAGTACCATGACGGTCCATTAAGTTATCGACTAATTCTTGACGGATTTGGCTTTGCTGTTCTTCAGAACCATCAGATTCAATAATTCTAAACAATGGCTCTACGTCTTGCTCTGAAAGCAATTCAGCAATACGATTCTTCGCGTCGTTTGATAATTTATCGCCACTCATCAACGCGGTAACCGCATCAGCAACTGGCTGATATTGGCGCTCTTCTTCAACAAACGCATCGTAATCATAGAAACGATCTGGATCTAATAGACGCAGACGAGCAAAGTGACTTTCGTGACCTAATTGTTCAGGTGTTGCCGTTAGCAGCAAAACACCCGCCGTTTCTTCTGCAATCGCTTCAATAACTTGATATGCACGGCTTGGTTTTGTTTGGTTCCATTCAAGGTGATGCGCTTCATCAACAACAAGAAGATCCCAATCGGCTTCAACCACTTGCTCAAAACGACGCTTACTTCTGCGAATAAAATCCAATGAACACAACACTAATTGCGCGGTATCGAATGGATTTTCAGAATCCGCATACGACTCAATACAACGCTCTTCATCAAAAATAGAAAAATGAAGATTAAAACGACGCATCATTTCAACAAGCCATTGATGTTGTAGTGTTTCAGGAACAACAATCAATACACGCTCAGCACGACCAGAAAGCACTTGCTGATGAATAATCATACCCGCTTCAATCGTTTTACCTAAACCGACTTCATCTGCCAATAAAACACGAGGGGCATAACGACGCCCTACTTCATGAGCAATGAATAACTGATGTGGGATCAAACCTGCACGCATACCACATAAACCACGCATTGGGTTTTTATGTTGCTCATACTGGTTTTGAAGTGCACGAAAACGCAATGCAAAGCGATCCATACGATCAATTTGGCCTGCAAATAACTTATCTTGAGGTTTATTAAAACGGATCTGATGACTTAATAACGTTTCACGAAGAACAACGTTCACTTCATCCGTATCTGTACGAGTTCCGATGTACGTTAATAGTCCACCGTCTTCAATAACATCTTCGACTTCAAGTGACCAACCTTCGTGACTTTCAATTGTATCGCCCTTATTGAACGTCACTCGAGTAATAGGTGCATCATGTTTTGCGTATAAACGATTTTCTTCTGATGCGGCAAAAAGGACAGAGACGGTTCTATCGTCAACAGCAACCACTGTTCCTAAACCCAAATCACTTTCTGTATCACTAATCCAACGTTGGCCCAAAGCAAATGACATAGTGGTAACGCACCTCAAAATTAATTAATTTATTTTATATAGAGTGAGAATTTCATGATGAACCGAGAATAGACAACCGTAAATGGCGAGGTTCAAAAGGGCGCTAATGTTACTGTATGACAGCACTTAGGTCACGCCTATTTATCATAAAAGTGAGTGTAGTTGATTATACTAAACTTGAGTCGAAAAAGTTTACTTAACCGCTTGTAAATATCGGGTTAATTCAGGGGGAGTATCTTGTGTCATTATCTCTGACATTTTGCCATAACTGAGTATTTTATGATGACAAACAAAGGCATAACCTGACGCTAATTCCTTCGCATCTTGTAAGCTATGAGTAACCATTAATACCGTAAGTTGTTGAGTTTTAATCAAGGTTCTGATTAATACAATCATCTCTTCTCGTAACATAGGATCAAGTGCCGAAAACGGCTCATCTAATAACAACACAGGTTTGTTATGGACCAAACAACGAGCTAACGCGACACGCTGCTTTTGGCCTCCAGAAAGTTGCTCAGGTAAACGCAGTAATAGTTCGTCAACACCAACCTGTTGAGCTGCATAAATAACGCGTTCTTTTTCTTCATCATTAAGACGAAGGTTCGCTTTAATTCCCAATCCAATATTGTCCGCTATCGATAAATGCGCAAACAAATTATGCTCTTGAAATAACATAGACAAAGGGCGCTGATGAGGCGCAAGGGAAAGAACAGAATGGCCGTTAATGACAATATCACCCAATTCTGGATTAATGAACCCAGCCAATAAGCTAAGCAGTGTACTTTTCCCTGCACCACTAGGCCCAAGAATAGCAACAACTTCACCTTGTTTAACTGACATATCAAACTCAAAAACCTCAGAATGATAGCGATATTTTACATTAGAAAAAGTCAGCATTACACATTCTCTCTTTGTAGATTCTTTGATGAAAAAAGCCATTCAACCGTACTAAACACACCCACACTTAATAAGAGTAAACAAAGTGAAACCACCGCAGCCGCTTCCATTTGATAACTGCCTAATAATTGAAATAAATATAGCGGCAATGTCCTAAAATCCTGACTACCAAAAAGCGCTATCGCACTTAAATCACCCATTGATAAGATAAAAGCAATGGCAAAGGCATGAGCCATCGGTTTTCTTAACCCTCTCCATTCAATTAAGCGAAAACGAGTAAAACCATTAAGTCCTAAACTCGCACACAATAACTGATATTGCTGTGCCATATGCAATAAAGGTTGAGCAAGCGTCTTTATGACGTATGGAAGCGCCATAAGTGCATTGACTAAAATGACGATCCAAATAGCCATACTAAATACATCAGTGATGTTTCTAAGCAACAAAAACAACCCCGTGCTAATAACCAATCCTGGGGTAACTAAAATCATCGTACCAATTAAATCTAATTTATCCGCCAAAAAACGCTGATGATTAAGCCTTAACGCACGAGTGGTATGAAGCAATAAAACCCCAAAAACCATCGCTAATAGCGCCGCACAGAAAGCAACAATGAATGAATTAGCGAATGCTGACCAAAAAGCACTAGAGGTCATCACCGTAATAACTTCAGAATTTATCCCACTAATAACAACCATGAGTAATGGAGGTAAAATAAACAGAGTAAGTAATATGATCCACCCTTTATCCCACAACTTTTGTCTCTTTGAGTCTTGATAGATAATGGGCTTACCTAGCGTTGCACTGTCAACGGCAATCGACGTAGAAAACCGTTGAATACACAGCGATAATCCTGCGCATAACAACATTTGCCATAACGCTAAAATAGCGCCGGCCTGTAAATCAAAATCAAATTTAATGGCTTGGTAAATAGCAAGTTCAATCGTGGTTGATTTTGGTCCTCCACCTAATGCCATTACGGTTGCAAAACTGGTAAAGCAAAGCATGAACACCAAGCCTGCAACATGCGGAAATTGTTGTTTTACTCTTGGCCATGCAACAACGTTAAATTTATTCCATCCAGTCAATCCTAGATGAGCAGAAAGCTGATGTTGCTCCATCGGTATACTGTCTAATGATTGTAAAAACAAACGAGTTGCAAAAGGATAATTAAAGAACACATGCGCGAGTAAAATGCCATTTAATCCATAAATAGAAAACGGCAATTTACCACCAAAAAATGCAAACACCTTAGCTAAGAGACCGCTGTTTCCATAAATAGCAAGTAAACCAAAAACCCCTACTAACACAGGTAAAACCAAGGTCGTCGCACACAACTTTAATAACAGACCGCGTCCTAAAAAAGAGCGACGAGATAGTGCATATGCTGTCGGAACCGCAAGTACCACACTAAACAACGTAGACAGGGTTGCTTGATAAAAACTAAATTTGGTTATATGAATATAATAAGGATCGGACCAAATTAAACTGACATTGATACTGGGTGACGCGATTAATAATGCACCAATAGCTCCGCCAACAAAAATAACAATCACAGTAGCGATCATATAGCCGATATAGGGAATAGAATTTAAGGGATTCGTTTTCATGATGTTATCTATCTGTCCCAAAAAGAAACGTACGTATTATACGTCTCTTTTCAGTGCATCGATTAAAAGATTAATGCGTGTTGCCATTCGCGAATCCACAACTTTCTTTGTTTCGCAATCTCCGCAGAACTAAATGACAACGCTTTAGTCGGAACCTTAAGGTCTTCAAACCCTTTAGGTAACGTAATATTAGTCACTGGATACATCCAATTTCCCGTTGGCATCGCTGATTGAAATTCCTTACTAAGAATAAAAGCTAAGAACTCATCAGCTAACGCATTATGTTGCGTATTTTTTACTTTCGCCGCCACTTCCACTTGCATGTAATGACCTTCTGAAAAATTAGCCGCTGCAAATCGATCGTCTTTTTCAGCAAGTGAATGGTATGCTGGAGACGTCGTATAAGACAAAACAAGATCAGATTCACCCTCTAAAAACATACTGTAAGCTTCTGACCAGCCTTTCGTGACGGTGACGGTTTTCTTTGCAAGTTGTTTCCATGCTTGAGCAACATCATCTCCATACACCGATTTCATCCATAACAATAAACCTTGGCCCGGTGTAGAGGTTCTTGGATCTTGATAAATAACGGTTAAATCATCTCGTTGTTCTACTAATTCTTTTAGACTCTTAGGTGGGTTCTTTACTTTTTCTTTGTTATATACGAAAGCAAAATAACCATAATCATAAGGAACAAAGGTCTTATCATTCCAACCATTAGGTATTGTCACTGAGTCCGTATTTACATTATGTTCAGCCAGTAAACCCGTTACTTTCGCCTCTGCCATTAAATTATTATCGAGCCCTAAAACAATGTCCGCTTTTGAATTACTGCCTTCTAAACGAAGACGATTCAAAATAGAAACGCCATCATCCAAAGCGACAAGATCAAGATTGCAGCCACACTGTTTTTCAAAAGCCGCTTTAATTGTTGGACCAGGGCCCCAATCAGCAGCAAAAGAATCATAAGTATAGACTGTTAGCGTTTCAGAAGCAGAAGCAGAAAAAGAAGAGAGAGAACTAACAGCTAAAGCGATAGGTAGTGTTTTAAGTAGAGGGGATATATAACGTGTTTTCATTATGCGCTCTTTGTCCTTTTGAGCGACACAGGGTTAAGTTGATATACTCGATGAGAATGTCATCTCAATCCCTACGTCAGCATTATCTGATTCAGGTAGTACGGGTTTAAGTAACCATTATCCAATGTTTACTAATCTCAGCTAGTCGCTCCCCGATGAGAGGCCATATTGTATGTGTGAATGCATTAATGAGCCAGAGGTTTATTAACTCTTCTGACGCTGATCATAACCCCATCGAGGAACAAGTCCTTGCTCTACACCTAGATGATCCAATATACGAGCGACCATAAAATCGATTAAATCTTCAATCGATTTCGGTTGATGATAAAATCCAGGAGCAGCAGGCATTATCGTTGTCCCCATTTGAGATAGCTTCAACATGTTTTCTAAATGCAATGTAGAAAATGGCGTTTCTCTAACCACCATAATTAACTGACCGCGCTCTTTTAATACCACATCAGCAGCCCGTTCAATCAAATTATCTGAAATACCATGAGCAATAGAAGCGACGCTCCCTGCAGAGCATGGGCATACCACCATTTGTTTTGGTGCCGCCGACCCAGAAGCCACTGGAGAAAACCAATCTTCTTTACCGCACACAATTAACTTATCGGCATCACAACCTAAATGTTCAACTAAGACCGCTTTCATTGCATCAGGACCACTTGGTAATTTTAAATTATGCTCGGTTGCCATCACAACTCTTGCTGCAGATGAGATAAGAAAATAAACTTGATAATCAGCAGCCAACAAACACTCCAATAGACGTAATCCATAAGGGGCACCAGAGGCACCAGTCATTGCTAAGGTGATTGTTTTCTGTTTTTTATACATCCTAAATAGCCTTTTGCTCTAATGCTGATAGTAATTTACCGTGAATGCCTTCAAAGCCACCATTACTCATGACTAGAATTTGATCACCTTCTTTTGCTTCAGCCACAATCATATCAACAAAAGCGTTAATCTCATGATGAGTATAGGCGGGTTGAACACATTGCTTAGCGACATCATCAACGGACCAAGAAATATTATCAGGCTGGAAAAGATACACCGAATCTGCGGCATGAAGCGAACCGGCTAAGGTGTCTTTATGAACCCCTAGTTTCATCGTACTAGAGCGAGGTTCTAATACTGCGATAATTTTATTATCACCCACTTTATTACGTAAACCGCTTAACGTTAGATCAATTGCAGTAGGGTGATGAGCAAAATCGTCATATACCGTGACCCCATTAACCTCACCTTTAAACTCTAATCGACGCTTAGTATTGATAAAGGAGCCCAATGCTTCACAAGCTAAATCTGGGGTAACGCCTACATGACGAGCCGAAGCTACGACCATCAGAGCATTACTTACATTATGATCACCGACTAAATTCCAGTTTACCTGCCCAACATTTTCATCATTGAAATAAACGTCAAATTGGCTGCCGTCTTTCTTAAGTTTACTCGCTTTCCATTCTCCTTCTTCACCCGTAAATTCAATCTCACTCCAACATCCTTGCTCTAGTACTTCAGCTAAGGGTTTATCTTGTTTAGGGGCAAAAATACGACCACTACTAGGCACCGTTCTTATAAGATGATGGAACTGACGTTGAATTGCAGCAAGATCATCAAAAATATCAGCATGATCAAATTCCAGATTATTTAATACTAACGTTCGTGGACGGTAATGAACAAACTTAGAACGCTTGTCAAAAAAAGCACTGTCATATTCATCGGCTTCAACCACAAAAAACATGCTTTCACCTAATCGTGCCGATTCCCCAAAGTTACCAAGTACACCACCGACGAGAAAACCAGGTTTATATCCACACTCTTCTAAGACCCAGGCTAGCATGCTTGATGTCGTCGTCTTACCATGAGTTCCTGCAACAGCCAGTACCCAGCGATCTTGTAATAGGAACTCTTGCAACCATTGAGGTCCTGAAGTGTATTTTAAATTTTTATCTAAAACATACTCCACACATGGGTTACCACGACTCATCGCATTCCCAATGACAACAAGGTCTGGCGCAGGATCTAACTGACTAGGATCAAAGCCTTCAATGATCTCAATACCCTGAGATTCTAATAACGTACTCATTGGAGGGTAAACGTTCGCATCACTACCTGTAACCTTATGTCCAAGTTGACGAGCTAAAGTCGCGGCTCCTCCCATGAAGGTGCCACAGATGCCAAGGATATGAATATGCATAATAAAAACCGTCTTATATTAAATTAAGTGAGTAATCCCGTTATCGAGTTACTTCAATACTCTTAAAAAGTTCTGTGCTATAGAATGAATTACAGTAAACAGTAACACAACCATTATAAAGATAAATTGCACTCGTTTTATATTGGATTATAAATTGTAACTGACCCCATCCACCGTTGATATCTAATAACATGAGAATAAAAGGAATAACCCATGTCAGAAATAAGAACTTTAGGTGAGTTTATCGTCGCTAAACAGCACGATTTCCCTCATGCAAGTGGAGAGTTGTCATCATTGATCGGTTCCATTAAATTGGCAGCCAAAATAGTAAACCGAGAAATAAATAAAGCAGGGCTGGTTGATATTACAGGGGCTTCTGGTGATGAAAATATTCAAGGTGAACAACAACAAAAACTGGACCTTTACGCTAACGATAAATTTAAAGCCGCATTAGAAAATCGAGATCAAGTCTGTGGCGTGGCGAGTGAAGAGGAAGATGAAGCGGTTGCGTTTAATAAAGAACTGAATAAAAACGCAAAGTATGTCGTGTTAATGGATCCATTGGATGGTTCTTCAAATATCGATGTTAATGTTTCTGTCGGTACTATTTTCTCCATTTATCGTCGTATTTCACCAATAGGCTCACCGGCAACCGAAGAAGATTTTCTACAGCCAGGAAATAAACAAGTGGCTGCTGGTTATATTATTTATGGTTCTTCTACCATGCTGGTTTATACCACAGGGAACGGCGTTCACGGCTTTACTTATGACCCATCTCTTGGTGTCTTCTGTTTATCTCATGAAGACATGAAAATTCCACAAGATGGTAATATATACTCCATTAATGAAGGGAATTACATACGTTTCCCTGAAGGAGTGAAGCAATATTTAAAATATTGCCAAGAAATAAAACCTGCAGAAAATCGCCCATATACATCACGTTATATCGGGTCTCTCGTTGCTGACTTCCATCGTAATCTACTAAAGGGAGGGATTTATCTGTACCCAAGTACTCAAGCTTACCCAAATGGAAAATTAAGATTACTTTATGAATGTAACCCAATGGCAATGTTAATTGAAGAGGCGGGAGGAAAAGCGACAAGTGGAGAAGAGCGGATCTTAGATATTACTCCGACCGAATTGCATCAACGTGTACCTTTCTTTGTTGGTTCAATCAATATGGTCGATAAAGTACAAAATTTTCTTGATGAATGGCAAGATTAACAATATTTAGAATACAAAAAAACCGAGTCCTAAGACTCGGTTTTTTATTGAAACTACTTACTAATTACTCAGCTGCAGCTTCTACTTCTGGGCGATCTACAAGCTCAATGTATGCCATTGGAGCTTTATCACCTGTACGGAAACCGCACTTCAGAATACGAGTATAACCACCAGCACGTTGTGCAAAGCGTGGACCTAACTCGGTAAATAGTTTTGCTACAACTTCGTTATCACGAGTGCGAGCAAATGCTAGACGACGGTTAGCAACACTGTCTGTCTTAGCTAATGTAATCAAAGGCTCAACTACACGGCGAAGCTCTTTTGCTTTTGGTACAGTCGTCTTGATAATCTCGTGACGAACCAAAGAGCAAGCCATATTGCTAAACATAGCTTTACGGTGGCTGCTGTTGCGGTTGAGTTGACGACCACTCTTACGATGGCGCATGACCTAATCCTTCTAACTAGATAATTAGTGAACTGATTAATCTTCAGCGATAGACGCTGGTGGCCAGTTCTCTAGGCGCATGCCTAAAGAAAGACCACGTGAAGCTAGAACATCTTTAATTTCAGTTAAAGACTTCTTACCAAGGTTTGGCGTTTTAAGTAGCTCAACCTCAGTGCGCTGCACCAGATCACCAATGTAGTGAATCGCTTCTGCTTTCAAACAGTTAGCAGAGCGAACCGTTAGTTCAAGATCGTCTACAGGACGCAGTAGGATCGGATCGAACTCTGGCTTTTCTTCTTTCTCTTCAGGAACTCGTACATCACGAAGATCTACAAATGCATCCAGTTGTTCAGCTAAAATTGTAGCTGCACGACGGATAGCTTCCTCAGGATCAAGTGTACCATTTGTTTCCATATCGATAACAAGTTTGTCTAAGTCAGTACGTTGCTCAACACGTGCCGCTTCAACCGCATAAGATATTTTATCTACTGGGCTGTAAGTTGCATCGATAAGCAAACGACCGATTGGACGCTCATCTTCTTCAGTATGGATACGCGCTGTTGACGGTACATAGCCGCGACCACGCTCTACCTTGATTCTCATGCTGATTTCAGCATTGTCATCAGTTAAGTGGCAGATTACATGCTCTGGGTTCGCAATCTCAACATCACCATCATGGGTGATGTCACCTGCAACAACAGGGCCTGCACCAGACTTGTTAAGAGTAATGATAACTTCATCTTTACCCTCAACCTTAACGGCAAGGCCTTTAAGGTTTAGAAGGATTTCAAGGATATCTTCCTGAACACCTTCTTTGGTGCTGTACTCATGTAATACGCCTTCGATTTCTACTTCAGTTACGGCACAACCCGGCATTGAAGATAGTAAAATACGACGTAGAGCGTTACCTAGAGTATGGCCGAAACCACGCTCTAACGGCTCAAGAGTTACTTTTGCGTGAGTCTGGCTAACTTGTTCAATGTCAACTAGACGCGGCTTTAGAAATTCTGTTACAGAACCCTGCATTGTGTCCTCTCTTTATTTAAACTTTACTTAGAGTAAAGCTCGACGATCAAGTGTTCGTTGATGTCGGCAGACAAATCAGAACGTTCAGGAAGACGCTTAAACGTACCTTCCATTTTGCCAGCATCTACTTCAATCCAAGTTGGTTTTTCGCGTTGTTCAGCAACTTCTAGAGCAGCTTTAATACGTGATTGCAGTTTAGCTTTTTCACGAATTGAAACAACGTCGTTAGCCGCAACTTTGAAAGAAGGAACGTTAACTACTTTACCATTAACTAGAATAGACTTATGGCTAACTAGTTGACGAGATTCAGCACGTGTAGAACCAAAACCCATACGGTAAACTACGTTATCTAGACGACCTTCAAGAAGTTGAAGTAGGTTTTCACCTGTGTTGCCTTTAATACGAGCAGCATCTTTGTAGTAGTTACGGAATTGTTTTTCTAGTACGCCATACATACGACGAACTTTTTGCTTCTCACGAAGCTGAACGCCATACTCAGATAGACGACCGCGACGAGCGCCGTGTACACCTGGAGCGTTATCGATCTTACACTTGGTATCGATCGCACGTACGCCTGATTTAAGGAATAAATCAGTGCCTTCGCGACGGCTAAGCTTCAGCTTAGGACCCAAATATCTTGCCATGTTCTTTCTCCAATATTCCTAGAAACGAAACTTAAACGCGACGTTTCTTAGGTGGACGACAACCGTTATGAGGGATCGGAGTAGCATCAACAATATTTGTGATGCGGTATCCAGCAGCGTTTAACGCACGGATAGTTGACTCACGACCAGGACCAGGGCCCTTAACCATAACTTCAAGGTTCTTAACGCCATATTCTTTGGCCATTTCACCACAACGCTCAGCAGCAACTTGTGCAGCAAACGGAGTAGATTTACGAGAACCACGGAAACCAGAACCACCTGCAGTAGCCCAAGCTAGTGCATTACCTTGACGGTCAGTAATGGTTACGATTGTATTGTTGAAAGAAGCATGGATGTGCGCTACGCCATCCGCTACTTGCTTGCGAACGCGCTTACGAGCGCGAGTTGGTTGTTTTGCCATTGTACTCTCTACCTTATCCGATTATTTTTTGATCGGCTTGCGCGGACCTTTACGGGTACGTGCGTTGGTTTTAGTACGCTGTCCACGCAACGGTAGACTGCGACGGTGACGAAGACCACGATAACAACCAAGGTCCATAAGACGCTTGATGTTCATCGATACTTCACGACGTAAGTCGCCTTCTACAGTGTATTTGGCAACACCATCACGCAGAATATCAATCTGCTCATCATTCAGTTCACTGATCTTAACATCTTCAGCAATACCAACTGCAGCTAAAATAGCTTGCGAGCGAGTCTTACCGATGCCGTAGATTGCAGTAAATGCAATTACAGCGTGTTTATGATCAGGAATGTTAATGCCTGCTATACGGGCCACTATTCACTCCTAGTACTTTTTCTTAAGAAGAGTCACAACAAAGCCCGATGAGGATACGTTGCGACTATAACTACTTCTTTTGCACACAAAAGGTAGGCCGAGAATAATACTCGGCCTAACTTAATATATCAAGTAAAAATTTCTGCTAATTAACCTTGGCGTTGTTTATGCTTTGGTTCAACACAAATTATACGCACAACACCGTTGCGCTTAATAACTTTACAGTTGCGGCAGATTTTCTTAACGGAAGCACGAACTTTCATTGCTAAACTCCGTAAATGGATCTGAAATTAACGGCCATAGCCTTTCAGATTAGCTTTCTTCAAAACGGACTCATACTGCTGAGACATCAGATGAGTCTGAACCTGTGCCATAAAGTCCATGATAACAACAACTACGATTAGTAGGGAAGTACCGCCAAAATAGAAGCGAACGTTCCATGCAATCATCATAAACTCAGGGATCAGACAGATGAAGGTAATATACATTGCGCCCGCTAGGGTTAACCGTGTCATCACTTTATCTATGTATTTCGTTGTCTGTTCACCTGGGCGGATTCCGGGTACGAATGCACCAGACTTCTTCAAGTTATCAGCTGTTTCACGCGGGTTAAAAACCAACGCTGTATAGAAGAAACAGAAGAAGATAATTGCTGCTGCATAAAGCATTACATATAATGGCTGACCAGGGCTTAACGCCATGGAAACATCAGTTAACCAACCGAATGTTCCTTCACCATTACCACCAAACCACTGAGCCAATGTCCCAGGGAATAGTATAATACTAGATGCAAATATTGCAGGAATTACACCAGCCATATTAATTTTAAGAGGCAAGTGAGTACTTTGAGCTGCAAATACCTTACGGCCTTGCTGACGTTTCGCATAGTTAACGACGATACGACGTTGACCACGCTCCATGAACACTACAAAGTAGATAACTGCAAACGATAACACTGCAATTAGTAATAGAAGAAGCACGTGCAGTTCACCTTGACGCGCCTGCTGGATCGTTTCACCAATAGCTGGTGGTAAACCTGCAACGATACCTGTGAAAATAATCAAAGATATACCGTTACCGATGCCACGTTCAGTAATTTGCTCACCTAACCACATTAAAAACATGGTACCGGTAATTAAACTTACTGTAGCTGTTAGATAGAACATCATGTCAGGGTTAGAAACTAACCCTGGAATCATGCTTGGTAATCCGGTTGCAATCCCAATTGCTTGGAATGTCGCCAGAACCAAGGTGCCATAACGTGTGTACTGATTAATCTTACGACGACCAGACTCACCTTCTTTTTTCAATTCTGCTAGAGGTGGATGAACAACTGTTAACAGTTGAACAACGATAGATGCCGAAATATACGGCATAATACCTAGAGCAAGAATTGAGGCACGCGACAGTGCACCACCAGAGAACATGTTAAACAGTTCAATGATGGTACCCTGCTGCTGTTCGAAAAGATCAGCAAGGACAGCAGCGTCAATCCCAGGAATTGGCACAAATGAGCCAGCTCGGAACACTAAAAGCGCACCTATAACAAATAACAGACGCGATTTCAGTTCAGCTAGGCCGTTCTGAGCACTATTTACTTCTTTTCCTGGTTTCTTTGCCATTGTACCTCATCCTTCGAGGATTATTCCTCGATCTTACCGCCTGCAGCTTCAATCGCAGCTTTAGCGCCTTTCGTTACGCGTAGACCTTTAACAGTTACAGCAGTAGCGATTTCACCAGAAAGTACAACTTTCGCGAACACAATGTTCTTAGTGATTACGTTAGCAGCTTTAAGGCTGTTTAGATCGATAACGTTACCTTCAACTTTAGCAAGTTCGCTTAAACGAACCTCTGCAGTCACTAGGCTCTTACGTGAAGTAAAGCCAAATTTAGGTAGACGTTGTTTCAGAGGCATTTGACCACCTTCAAAACCAACGCGAACTTTACCGCCAGAACGTGATTTTTGGCCTTTATGACCACGGCCACCAGTTTTACCTAGGCCCGAACCGATACCACGACCAACACGCTTCTTAGAAGGGTTTGATCCAGCAGCCGGTGATAGAGTATTCAAACGCATTACTGATTACTCCTCAATCTTAACCATGTAGTGAACTTTGTTGATCATGCCGCGTACGCAAGCAGTATCTTCAAGTTCCACAGTGTGGTTGATGCGACGAAGGCCTAGACCTTTAAGACACAAAACGTGCTTAGGTAGGCGACCGATAGAGCTTTTAGTCTGAGTTACTTTGATAGTTTTAGACATGGTACTTACTCCGAAATAGATTCAACAGTTAGACCACGCTTAGCAGCTACCATTTCAGGTGACTTAACACTAGTTAGACCAGCAATCGTTGCACGAACAACGTTAATTGGGTTAGTAGAGCCGTAAGCTTTAGCTAGTACGTTGCGGACACCCACAACTTCTAGTACTGCACGCATAGCACCACCAGCGATGATACCTGTACCTTCTGAAGCAGGTTGCATGTACACTTTAGAACCAGTGTGGCGACCTTTAACAGAGTGGTGAAGAGTACCTTCGTTAAGTGCAATCGTAAACATGTTACGACGTGCTTTTTCCATTGATTTTTGAATCGCTGCAGGTACTTCACGGGCTTTGCCGTAACCGAAACCTACACGACCATTACCGTCACCAACTACTGTTAGTGCAGTAAAGCTAAAGATTCGACCGCCTTTAACCGTTTTAGAAACACGGTTAACAGCAATTAGCTTTTCGTTCAAATCTGTAGCTTGTTGTTGTTCTTTAGCCATCTTCCAACCCTACCTTAGAATTTCAGACCAGCTTCGCGAGCAGAATCTGCTAGCGCCGCTACTCGGCCGTGGTATTGGAAACCAGAACGATCGAAAGCAACATTAGTAATGCCTTTTTCGATAGCGCGCTCAGCAATTAATTTACCAATTGCTACAGCAGCTGCTTTGTTACTAGTATTTCCAACTTGCTCACGGATTGCCTTTTCTACAGTAGAAGCGGCAGCGATAACCTCTGAGCCGTTTGGTGCGATTACCTGAGCATACGTATGACGCGGAGTACGATGCACTACAAGGCGAGTTGCACACAGTTCAGCAATCTTACGACGTGCACGTGTAGCACGACGGATGCGAGATGCTTTCTTATCCATAGTGATACCCTACTTCTTCTTAGCTTCTTTAGTACGCACGATTTCATCGGCGTAACGAACACCTTTGCCTTTATAAGGCTCAGGTTTACGGTATGAACGAATATCCGCAGCAACTTGACCTACTACTTGCTTATCGCAACCAGTAATAATGATCTCAGTTTGAGTTGGACACTCAGCTTTAATACCTTCCGGCAGAGCATGCTCTACTGGATGTGAGAAGCCAAGAGTAAGGCCTACAGCGTTGCCTTTCATAGCAGCACGGTAACCTACGCCTTTAAGAATTAGCTTCTTAGTAAAGCCTTCATTTACACCAATAACCATATTGTTTACTAGTGCACGAGCTGTACCAGCTTGTGCCCAAGCATTGGCAACGCCTTCGCGTGGACCAAATACAATAGAGTTATCTTCTTGTGAAACAACTACAGCGTTATTAAGTACGCGAGTTAGTTCACCTTTACCACCTTTAATAGTGATTTCCTGGCCGTTCAGTTTAACTTCTACGCCAGCAGGAAGAACCACAGGTGCTTTAGCAACACGAGACATATCCTACTCCTATTAAGCTACGTAGCAGATAATTTCGCCACCAAGACCAGCTTTACGCGCAGCGCGGTCAGACATAAGGCCTTTTGATGTAGAAACAACAGCAATACCAAGACCACCCATAACAGATGGTAACGCGTCGTTCTTCTTGTATACACGAAGACCTGGACGAGAAACTCGTTGGATTTGCTCGATAACTGGTTTAGCTTGGAAATACTTAAGAGTGATTTCTAGCTCAGGTTTGATTTCGCCTTCAACAGCGAATTCAGCGATGTAGCCTTCAGCTTTAAGTAGTGCAGCAATTGCAACTTTAAGCTTTGAAGAAGGCATTTTAACAGCAACTTTATTTGCTGATTGACCGTTGCGAACGCGGGTCAGCATATCCGAAATCGGATCTTGCATGCTCATAAGATTTACTCCAAATGATTAAGTGGCAATTACCAGCTAGCCTTACGAAGACCCGGAATCTCGCCTTTCATGCAAGCTTCGCGAACCTTAATACGGCTTAAACCGAATTTACGTAGGTAACCGTGTGGACGACCAGTTTGGTTGCAACGATTACGCTGACGAGATGCACTTGAATCACGAGGTAGAGCTTGCAATTTAAGAACTGCATCCCAACGCTCTTCTTCAGAAGCATTTACATCGCTAATTAGAACTTTTAACGCAGCACGCTTTTGAGCGAACTGAGCCACAAGTTTTGCACGTTTAGCTTCACGTGCTTTCATAGATTGTTTAGCCATAACAGTAACCCTTCACCTTACTTACGGAATGGGAAGTTAAAGGCAGTCAGCAGAGCTCGGCCTTCCGCATCTGTATTCGCTGACGTCGTGATAGTAATATCAAGACCGCGTACACGATCAACTTTATCATAGTCGATCTCAGGGAAGATGATTTGCTCGCGAACGCCCATGCTGTAGTTACCGCGTCCGTCAAAAGACTTAGCGCTAACACCACGGAAATCACGTACTCGTGGAAGTGCAATAGAGATTAAACGCTCTAAAAACTCCCACATACGTTCGCCACGCAGGGTTACTTTACAACCGATTGGGTAGCCTTCACGGATTTTGAAACCAGCAACAGATTTACGTGCTTTTGTAATCAATGGCTTTTGGCCAGAGATAATTGCCATATCGGCAGCAGCGTTTTCTAGTAGCTTCTTATCGTTGATTGCTTCACCAACACCCATATTTAGGGTGATTTTTTCAACCCTAGGGACTTGCATGACGCTTGAGTAGCTGAACTCTTTGGTAAGCTCAGCGACTACAGACGACTTGTAGTAATCATGCAGTTTCGCCATAGTAGAACTCCAAATTACTTCTATTAATTAGAAACAGTTTCGCCGTTAGATTTAAAGAAACGAACTTTCTTACCATCTTCAAAACGGAAACCGATACGGTCCGCTTTACCAGTTGCTTCGTTGAAGATTGCGATGTTAGAAGCATCAATTGCTGCTTCTTTCTCAACAATACCACCTTGCTGACCAAGAGCCGGTACAGGCTTCTGGTGCTTTTTAACAAGGTTGATACCTTCAACAATAACTTTACCAGTTTCAAGAACCTTAGTTACTTTACCTTTCTTGCCTTTATCTTTACCGACAAGAACGATTACTTCGTCATTACGACGGATTTTAGCTGCCATCTGACGCTCCTTACAGAACTTCTGGTGCTAGTGAAACAATTTTCATGAATTTCGCATTACGAAGTTCACGAGTCACTGGACCAAAGATACGTGTACCGACTGGTTGCTCAGTAGTGTCATTCAACAATACGCAAGCGTTACGGTCAAAGCGAATGATAGAACCGTCTGGGCGACGAACGCCTTTACGGGTGCGCACTACTACCGCCTTCAGAACATCACCTTTTTTAACTTTACCGCGAGGAATTGCTTCCTTAACAGTAACTTTAATGACGTCTCCGATATGTGCATAACGGCGGTGAGAGCCACCCAGGACCTTAATACACATTACCTTGCGCGCGCCAGAGTTATCTGCAGCGTCAAGTGTACTTTGCATTTGGATCATTGTTAGTGCTCCGCTAAATATTTAAACTAGACCCATCACGGGTCGGGCTGCCTCTTTAAAAGAGATGGGGATTATATCACCATTTTTTTTATAAAGGTAGTCAAAAAATAAACGGCTCTAAAAAAATTCAGAGCCGCTTAAAGTCGCTATAGAATCAACAAATTAAGCTTTTGCTTTTTCTACAATGTTTACCAATGTCCAAGACTTAGTCTTAGAAAGAGGACGACATTCACGAATTACAACTAAGTCGCCTTGGCCACATTCGTTGTTTTCATCATGTGCGTGAAGCTTAGTCGTGCGCTTGATGTATTTACCGTAGATCGGGTGTTTCACCATGCGTTCAATAGCAACAACAATAGACTTGTCCATTTTGTCGCTAATTACACGACCTTGCATAGTACGAATTTTCTCGCTCATTATGCGCCAGCCTTCTCATTCAGTAAAGTTTTAACACGTGCGATATCACGACGTACAGCTTTAAGAGTATGAGTTTGCTGTAGTTGACCAGTCGCAGCTTGCATACGCAAGTTAAACTGTTCACGTAGCAAATTCAAAAGCTCTTCATTTAGCTCTTCAACGTTTTTCTCGCGTAGATCTTGTGCTTTCATCACATCACCTGCTTAGTTACAAAAGTAGTTTTGATAGGCAGTTTACGTGCCGCTAGGCGGAACGCTTCACGTGCCAACTCTTCAGGTACGCCGTTCATTTCGTACATAACCTTTCCAGGTTGGATTTGGGCTACCCAGTACTCAACGTTACCTTTACCCTTACCCTGACGAACTTCAAGCGGTTTTTCTGTGATAGGTTTGTCTGGGAACACACGGATCCAGATTTGACCTTGACGTTTAACATGACGTGTCATAGCACGACGTGCCGCTTCGATCTGACGTGCAGTTAGACGACCACGGCCTACAGCTTTAAGACCGAATTCGCCGAAGCTCACTTCAGTACCTTTAGCAAGACCACGGTTACGACCAGTCATAACCTTACGGAACTTAGTACGTTTTGGTTGTAGCATCAGTCAGCTCCTTACTTACGGCTTCTACGCTGCTTCTTAGGCTTGTCAGCCTTAGGCTCTACTGCATTAGCAGCTGGCATACCGCCTAGAACTTCACCTTTGAAGATCCAAACTTTAACGCCGATCACACCGTATTGGGTGTGAGCCGAAGAAGTTGCGTAATCAATGTCAGCACGTAAAGTATGTAGAGGCACACGACCTTCACGATACCATTCAGAACGTGCGATTTCAGCACCGCCAAGACGGCCGCCTACTTGTACTTTGATGCCTTGAGCGCCTAGACGCATTGCATTTTGTACCGCACGCTTCATAGCGCGACGGAACATAACACGACGTTCTAGTTGAGAAGCAATGCTGTCAGCTACAAGTTGAGCGTCTAGCTCTGGCTTGCGAACTTCTGCAATGTTGATTTGCGCTGGAACACCTGCGATTTTAGCTACGCCTGCGCGTAGTTTTTCTACGTCTTCGCCTTTCTTACCGATTACTACGCCTGGACGAGCAGTGTGAATAGTCACACGGATGCTCTTCGCAGGACGCTCGATAACGATGCGAGATAGAGATGCTTTTTTCAGTTCTTTAGTAAGATACTGACGTACCTTGAAGTCGCCGTCTAGGTTGTCAGCGAACTCTTGGCTACTAGCAAACCATGTAGCATTCCAAGGCTTAACGATGCCAAGACGAATACCATTAGGATGTACTTTTTGACCCATTTGCTTAATCTCCTAGTCTTTAACGATCAGCTACAACGATAGTGATGTGGCTTGAACGCTTCAAGATGCGATCTGCACGACCTTTAGCACGAGGCATAATACGCTTCATGATAGGGCCTTCGTCTACGAAGATTTTAGCGACATTTAGATCGTCGATATCTGCACCTTCGTTGTGTTCAGCGTTTGCGATAGCAGACTCAACAACTTTTTTAATAATTACTGCAGCTTTTTTGTTGCTGAAAGTAAGAATTTCAAGAGCTTGGTCTACTGATTTCCCACGAATTTGGTCCGCAACTAAGCGAGCCTTTTGTGGAGAAATGCTGGCAAAACGATGTTTAGCAATAGCTTCCATATTCTACCTCCTAACGCTTTTTAGCTTTCTTATCTGCAGCATGGCCGCGATAAGTACGAGTAGGTGCAAATTCGCCCAGCTTGTGACCAATCATGTCTTCTGTAACGAAAACTGGTACATGCTGGCGACCATTATGGACAGCGATGGTCAAATTGATCATAGTTGGAATGATCATTGAACGACGGGACCAAGTCTTAATAGGCTTTTTGTCTCCGCTTTCCACCGCTTTCTCTACCTTCTTCAGCAAGTGTAGGTCAATGAAAGGACCTTTCTTGAGAGAACGTGGCATGGCGATTCCTCTTTATAGATTATTTGTTACGACGACGTACAATGTACTTGTCAGTAGATTTATTCTTACGAGTCTTGAAGCCCTTAGTTGGCATACCCCAAGGTGATACTGGGTGACGACCGCCTGATGTACGACCTTCACCACCACCGTGTGGGTGATCCACTGGGTTCATTGCAACACCACGTACCGTTGGACGAACACCGCGCCAGCGTGTAGCACCGGCTTTGCCTAGCTCACGTAGCATGTGTTCAGAGTTACCAACTTCACCGATAGTCGCACGACCTTCAGAAAGAACTTTACGCATCTCACCAGAGCGTAGACGTAATGTCACGTAAGCGCCATCACGAGCAATGATTTGTGCGTATGCACCAGCAGAACGTGCAACTTGCGCGCCCTTACCAGGTTTTAATTCAACACAGTGAACAGTAGAACCTACTGGGATGTTGCGCAATGGTAAGCAGTTACCTGCTTTGATTGGCGCATCAACACCTGATTGTACTGTATCGCCGGCTTTAAGACCTTTTGGTGCGATAATGTAACGACGCTCACCGTCTGCGAACAGAACTAGTGCAATATTTGCACTACGGTTTGGATCGTATTCTAAACGTTCAACGATAGCTGGAATGCCATCTTTAGTACGTTTAAAGTCAATTAGACGGTAGTGTTGCTTATGACCACCACCAACGTGACGTACTGTAATACGACCGTTATTGTTACGACCACCAGATTTAGAGTTTTTCTCTAAAAGAGGTGCGTATGGCTTACCCTTATGTAGGTCAGCGTTAACGATTTTTACAACGTGACGACGACCAGGGGAAGTCGGCTTACATTTAACAATAGCCATTTTTAACTACTCCTGTTATTCCGCGCCGCCAACGAAGTCTAGGTCTTGACCTTCTTTCAAGATTACGTACGCTTTTTTCACGTCTGAACGACGGCCTTGGCGTGCACCTTGACGTTTGGTCTTGCCCTTAGTGATAAGGGTATTTACAGACTTAACTTCAACTTCAAACAACTTTTCTACTGCTGCTTTAATCTCTTTTTTAGTTGCATTGATTGCTACTTTGAAAACAATAGTGTTATTGCCTTCAGCAGCCATCGTTGCTTTTTCAGAGATATGTGGGCCACGTAGGACTTTTAGTAGACGCTCTTCACTGATCATGCCAGCATCTCCTCAACTTGCTTAACTGCAGCAGCAGTCATTAGAACCTTGTTGAATGCAACAAGGCTTACTGGATCAATACCAGCAACGTCACGTGCGTCAACTTTATATAGGTTACGAGCAGCTAAGAATAGATTCTCGTCTACTTCGCCAGTTACGATAAGAACATCGTTAAGCTCAAGTTCTTTAAGCTTAGCAACTAGCTCTTTAGTCTTTGGTGCTTCAATTGAGAAGTCTTCAACAACGATCAAACGATCTTGACGAACTAACTCAGAAAGAATGCTCTTTAGAGCACCGCGGTACATTTTTTTGTTTACTTTTAAGCTGTGATCTTGTGGTTTCGCAGCAAAAGTAACACCACCTGAACGCCAGATTGGGCTACGAATAGTACCCGCACGAGCTCGGCCTGTACCTTTTTGACGCCATGGCTTAGCGCCACCGCCAGATACTTCTGAACGTGTTTTTTGAGCGCGAGTACCTTGACGAGCACCTGCTGCATAAGCAACAACTACTTGGTGTACAAGAGCTTCGTTAAACTCACGTCCGAAAGTAGTTTCGGATACAGTTAGTGCCGCAGCACCTTTAACCATAAGTTCCATTACATACTCCTAAGACGTTATGCTTTAACAGCTGGTTTAACGATCACGTTGCCACCTGTTGAGCCTGGTACTGCACCTTTAATAAGAAGCAGATTGCGCTCAGCGTCAACACGTACGATCTCTAGGTTTTGAGTAGTACAACGCTCAGCACCCATGTGACCTGCCATTTTTTTGCCTTTAAATACGCGACCTGGAGTTTGACATTGGCCAATTGAACCCGGAGCACGGTGAGACAAAGAGTTACCGTGAGTCATATCTTGAGTACCGAAGTTCCAACGCTTAACAGCGCCTTGGAAGCCCTTACCTTTAGATGTACCAGTAACGTCTACTTTTTTGATTTCGTTAAAGATTTCAACACTTAGCTCAGCGCCAACTGCGAATTCTTCACCGTTTTCTAAACGGAATTCCCAAAGACCGCGACCTGCTTCAACACCTGCTTTCGCAAAGTGACCAGCTTCAGGCTTAGATACGCGGTTAGCTTTCTTAGAACCACAAGTAACTTGAATTGCGTTGTAGCCATCAGTTTCTACAGTTTTCACTTGAGAAACACGGTTAACTTCAACTTCAACAACAGTTACTGGGATAGAAACGCCTTCTTCGGTAAAGATGCGGGTCATGCCCACTTTACGACCGACTAGACCAATCATAATAATCTCCCCTTAACCTAGGCTAATTTGAACATCAACGCCAGCAGCAAGGTCTAAACGCATTAGTGCGTCAACAGTTTTATCTGTTGGCTCAACAATGTCGATTAAACGCTTGTGAGTACGAATTTCGTACTGGTCACGTGCGTCTTTGTTAACGTGAGGAGAAGTAAGAACAGTAAAACGCTCTTTACGAGTAGGTAGTGGAATAGGACCACGAACCTGAGCGCCAGTGCGCTTAGCTGTTTCAACGATTTCCGCTGTAGACTGATCGATTAACTTGTAATCGAAAGCTTTTAGGCGGATACGTATACGTTGGTTCTGCATGAGACAGAGCTCCAATAATAAATACACAAACAATATCGCCACTCAATCTCGAATAAACGAGAGAATGCCGATTGATTTATGTGAAACCATAGGTCCAAAATTAGGACACATTGTCAGTTAACTTATATTAGAGATTAATTCAATGATTACTCATCAAGGTAAGCTCTAATAATATTAACCGCGAACATAAGCTGAGTATTCATTCTAAGTTCTAACCTTACACTGTAAGTAATTAGAACTTTCCTCGCTGCTCATTGGTTCACAACTGACTTAAGCCAGTGCGATGCATTATACAGATCACACTTTTAGATGCAAGTGTTGTTTGAAAATTAAACGAAACATTTTTAAAAGAGAGTAATAAGAAGAGAATTAGAGATGTATTCGGTTTGAACAATAGGCGCCTACGGCGCAAATCAAAAGGACTCAACCTCTTCCATTGCTGCCAATAAATCGTTTATCCTATCGTCATGCACGCATATAAGCCCCTGAAACAATTATTTAATAGCCAAAATAACTGGCTTAAATTTCTTCATAATAACAAAGCTAACCTAAGAGCGGTCGTGATTGAAAATGTCACAAAGATGCTGTCCTGTGGGACAGCGGCTTTTGGCTCTCGCGAATATCATTGCTGTAATCCTAACTGCACCCATATCAAATATATTCACCAAACCTGTAAATCACGAGCGTGCAGTAGCTGTGGCATGAAAGCCACTGAACGCTGGATACAGAAACAACAACACGTATTCCCTGAATGCGAATACCAACACATCACCTTTACTCTACCAAACACGCTATGGCCTATCTTTCGTCATAACCGTTGGCTATTAAATAAATTATTCAAATGTGCGGCAAACATTCTGCTGGGATGGGCAAAAGAGAAAGGAATAGATATCGGTATCTTTTGTGCTCTTCATACTTACGGTCGAAAGCTGAATTGGAATACGCACTTACATTT
>SAMEA5043647__coassemble_72_pt1 | contig 33043 bp, 26 predicted proteins | sample SAMEA5043647__metabat2_low_PE_001 | metagenome-assembled genome bin SAMEA5043647 (sample SAMEA5043647) | Gadus morhua | reverse complement strand
CGAGCAGGATCTTCAAGTAACTCTTTAATCGTTACAAGGAAACCTACTGATTCACGACCATCGATTAGACGGTGATCATAAGAGAGTGCAAGGTACATCATTGGTAGAATTTCTACTTTTCCATTGACAGCCATTGGACGGTCTTGGATTTTATGCATACCTAAAATTGCCGCTTGTGGTGGGTTAATAATTGGTGTCGACATAAGCGAACCAAACACACCACCATTAGTGATAGTAAAGTTACCACCGATTAAATCTTCAACCGCTAGTTTTCCATCACGGCCTTTAATCGCCAGTTCTTTAATGCCTTTTTCAATATCGGCAAAACCAAGTGCATCACAGTCTTTTAGTACTGGAGTCACTAAACCACGTGGCGTAGATACCGCCATACTAATATCAAAATAGTTATGATAAATAATATCATCACCATCAATGGATGCGTTCACTTCAGGGTAGCGTTTAAGTGCTTCAGTTACCGCTTTCACATAGAAAGACATGAAACCTAAACGAGTGCCGTGACGCTTTTCAAACTGCTCTTGATACTGCTTACGAAGTTCCATGATTGGTTTCATGTTTACTTCATTAAACGTCGTTAGCATTGCCGTGCTGTTTTTCGCTTCCAATAAACGTCTTGCTACTGTTTTACGAAGACGAGTCATTGGTACGCGCTTTTGGCTACGATGAGCTAATGGCGCAGCTGGCTCATTAGATACCGTGGCTTTTGCTGATGTTGCTTTTAATGCTGCAACATGTGCATCAACATCTTCACGAGTAATTCGACCACCAACACCAGTGCCTTTTACATCTGATGCTTTAATGTCATGCTCACCAAGTAAACGACGTACCGCAGGGCTTAATGCGTCATTTTTCTCTTCTGCTAACGATGCGGTGTGACGTTTATCAGGAGAAGACTCCGTCTCATTCGTCACATCTTTTGTTGGCTCACCAACAACTGCACCTAGTTTGATTTTAGCAAGCAACTGTTTAGAAAGAACCGTCGCACCTTCATCTTCAAAAATAGCTTCGAGTACACCAGCTTCAGGAGCCGGTACTTCAAGAACCACTTTATCTGTTTCAATATCTACAAGTATTTCATCACGCTCAACTGTATCACCAGGTTTTTTATGCCATGTTGCTACAGTAGCGTCTGCTACAGATTCAGGTAAATCTGGAACCAGAATTTCGATTGTCATATCCGTTTTCCTATACTTTCTAGTTCTTATCTAGGGTCAGAGCGTCTTCAACTAACGCTTTTTGTTGTTTCACGTGCACTGACATATAGCCAACTGCCGGAGAGGCAGACGCTGGACGTCCTGCATAGTGTAATATTGCGCTCGCAGGTAATGCTGAACGGAAGTTATGTTGGCTTGAGTACCAAGCACCTTGGTTTTGTGGCTCTTCTTGACACCAAACATAATCCACTACATTTGTATATTGTGCGATGGCGGCTTCTACGTCTTCTTTAGGGAATGGGTAAAGCTGCTCAATACGAACAATAGCAACATCATTCTGTTCATTAGTACGACGCTGCTCTAAAAGATCAAAATAAACCTTACCAGAACAGAACACGACGCGTTTAACTAACGCAGGATCCAGTGCATCGATTTCAGGGATTGCTGGTTGGAAATTACCTTCAGCAAGATCTTCTAGTGACGATGTACATAAAGGATGACGTAGTAATGATTTCGGTGACATTACGATCAATGGACGACGCATTGGACGAACAACTTGACGGCGCAGCATGTGGTAAACCTGTGCAGGTGTTGATGGAACAACAACTTGCATATTTTGTTCAGCACACATTTGTAAGAAACGCTCAAGTCGTGCAGATGAATGCTCAGGACCTTGACCTTCATAACCGTGAGGTAATAGCATTGTAAGACCGCACATACGACCCCATTTTTGCTCACCAGAAGAGATAAACTGGTCAATTACTACTTGTGCACAGTTAGCAAAATCACCAAATTGTGCTTCCCAAATGGTTAAACCACTTGGTTCTGCTGTTGCATAGCCATATTCAAACGCAAGTACCGCCGCTTCTGAAAGCACGGAATCATGCACTTCAAATGGGCCTTGTTTATCATGAATATTTGCTAATGGTACGTAAGTACTTGCATCAGATTGATTATGAAGAACAGCATGACGGTGGAAGAAAGTACCACGGCCTGAATCTTGTCCAGTAATACGGATTCGCTGGCCTTCATCAACTAATGTTGCATAAGCTAATGTTTCAGCCATGCCCCAATCAATGGCTTTTTCACCAGCAACCATAGAGATACGGTCATTACACATCTTATTTACACGACTGTGTAATTTATGACTCTCTGGATACTGACAAACACGCTGACCAAGCTCAACTAAACGAGTTTTATCGAATTTGTTGTCCCATTCAATATTCCAGTCATGACCGAGAAATGGAGTCCAGTCAACGTTATGCAGTTGCATTGGACGCCACTCTTTAACCACGACTTCACCATGGTCAAGTGCATCACGATACTCATTGATCAATTGTGTCGTTGTTTCTAGCTCAAGATCTTGACGCGCAATCAATGTATCTGCATACAACTTACGAGGCGTGGGATGTTTTTTGATTTTTTGATACATCAATGGCTGAGTTGCATTTGGTTCATCAGCTTCGTTATGACCATGACGGCGATAACAAACTAAATCAATCACAACATCACGTTTGAATTCATTACGATAATCAAGAGCAATACGAGTAACAAAAGCAACCGCTTCAGGATCATCCGCATTCACATGGAAAATCGGTGCCTGAACCATTTTAGCAATATCAGTACAATACTGCGTTGAACGCATATCTTTAGGATTCGATGTTGTAAAACCAACTTGGTTATTAATAACAATACGAATCGTACCACCAACATGGAATGCACGAGCCTGAGACATATTGAATGTTTCAGCCACCACACCTTGACCCGCAATCGCAGAATCACCATGGATAGTAATTGGAATGACTTTGTCACCTGCGGCATCATTCAAACGATCTTGACGAGCACGAACTGAACCGATAACTACAGGGTTAACAATTTCAAGATGAGAGGGATTAAACGCTAGAGCTAGGTGAACATTACCACCTGGCGTAGCAAAATCAGAAGAGAAACCTTGATGATATTTTACATCACCAGTACCCCATGATTCGCCATGTTTACCCGCAAATTCATCGAATAAGTCTTGAGGTTTTTTACCAAGGACGTTGATTAACATATTCAAACGTCCACGGTGAGCCATTCCGATAACGATTTCACGACATCCATTTTCACCACCACGGCGAATAATTTCTTTCACCATCGGAACCATGGCATCGCCACCTTCCAATGAGAATCGTTTGGCGCCAGGGAATTTAGCTCCTAAGTAACGCTCTAGCCCTTCGGCGGCAGTTAGCTCCTCAAGGAAGGTTAACTTTTCTTGAGGCGTAAATGTTGGTTTACCCGCAACAGATTCTAAACGTTGTTGGATCCAACGTTTCTCTTCTGTATTAGTGATATGCATGTATTCTGCACCAACAGAACCACAATAAGTGCCTCGTAGTGCTTCATACAAATCAGAAAGCTTCATTGTCTCTTGCCCAGAAGCAAAAGAACCAACATTAAACGTTTCGGAGAAATCGGCGTCAGTTAGATTATGAAAAGCAGGTTCTAACTCTGCAACATATTCATGTTGTTGTAGCTCTAATGGGTCTAAATTTGCATTTTGGTGACCACGAAAACGGTATGCATTGATTAACTGCAATACTCTTACTTGTTTAGCATCTACATCTGGATCATTAACTTGAGCACTAACTTGCTTTGTTTCTTTCGCAAGACGACGGAAATAATCTCGTACAGGGGAATGAGCTTGCTCTGATACACCAGTATTTTCGACTGGAAGCGTATCAAAAACTTCTCTCCATTCATCGCTAACGATTTCCGGGTCACTGAGATAGAGTTCGTAGAGATCTTCTACGTACGTTGCATTAGCGCCAGCTAAATGTGAAGACTCAAACCATGCCTTCATCACGCTATTCTGCATTATTTTCCCTTAATCCAGTAGTTTCACGTCTATCCCGGTCTTTTGTGCCGGGCTTATAAACTTCAACTTACTCACCGCTTAATAAGATTCATAAAACCAATGAGTAAGTTGAGGGAGTATGGTTATACCGCTTTTTTCAATAGCATTGTCTTAATATGACCAATTGCTTTTGTTGGATTTAACCCTTTAGGACATACACTTACACAATTCATTATGCCATGGCAACGAAAAACACTGAAAGCATCATCTAAATTAGATAAACGTTCATTTGTCGCGGTATCACGGCTATCAATTAACCAACGATAAGCGGCAAGTAGGCCAGCAGGTCCAATGAATTTATCAGGGTTCCACCAGAATGATGGGCACGATGTCGTACAACATGCACACATAATACATTCATACAACCCATCTAAGTGTTCACGTTCTTCAGGAGACTGTAGGTTTTCTCTTGAAGGCGGTGTAGCACCATCACTGATTAGGAAAGGTTTCACTTTCTCATAATTTTCATAGAACTGCGCCATATCGACAATTAAATCTCGAACGACAGGTAAGCCTGGTAATGGACGAATAACAAGATCACCTTTACCAATTAACTCTGATAACGGTGTGATACAAGCCAGCCCATTTTTACCATTCATATTTAAACCATCAGAACCACATACCCCTTCTCGGCATGAGCGACGGAATGAGATTGTAGGATCTTGCTCTTTTAATAAGATAAGTGCATCTAGCACCATCATGTCAGAGCCTTCTTCCACTTCTAACGTATACGCCTTCATGTGAGGAGCATTATCTACATCCGGATTATAACGATAGATTGAAAAATTTAATTTCATCTTTCTGCCCTCTCTTAATACGTACGTGCTTTAGGTGGAAATGCTTCACGATGGATAGGCTCCATGTTCACACCACGCTTAGTCATCGATTCTGTCTCAGGGTTATACACTGAATGACATAACCAATTCACATCATCACGATCAGGGAAGTCAAAACGAGCATGTGCTCCACGACTTTCTGTACGATAGTTTGCTGCAACTGCCGTCGCAAATGCCGTTTCCATCAAGTTTTCTAACTCTAAACATTCGATACGTTGAGTGTTAAATTCTGTTGATTTATCGGCAAGATAAGCATTTTTCAAACGCTCACGAATCGCTTTAAGCTCTTCAAGACCTTTAGCCATTGCATCGCCTTCACGGAATACCGAGAAGTTATTTTGCATACATTGTTGTAAGTCTTTGCGGATTTGAACTGGGTCTTCACCACCCGTACTGTTCTCCCAACGATTGTAACGATCGAGAGACGCTTCAATATCCGCTTCAGTAGCCGGCTTAGCTTCTGCTTGTTTCTTCAGTGTTTCACCTAAATGAAGACCGGTTGCACGACCAAACACGACTAAATCAAGCAGTGAATTACCACCTAGGCGGTTTGCACCATGGACCGATACCGACGCAATTTCACCACAAGCAAATAGACCTTGAATTTCTACATCTGCGCCCGTTGGGTCTTGCTTAATTGCTTGACCAGACACTTGTGTTGGTACGCCACCCATCATGTAATGACAAGTAGGAATCACTGGGATTGGTTCTTTTACTGGATCAACATGAGCAAAGGTACGAGATAGCTCACACACACCAGGTAGGCGAGATTCAAGCGTTTCTTTGCCTAAATGATCCAACTTCAGTTTAAGGTGAGGACCCCAAGGACCATCACAACCACGACCTTCGCGAATTTCAACCATCATTGAACGAGCAACAACATCACGACCAGCAAGATCTTTCGCGTTTGGAGCATAACGCTCCATGAAGCGCTCACCGTCTTTATTTAGAAGATAACCACCTTCACCACGACAACCTTCAGTAACAAGAACACCCGCACCGGCAATGCCCGTCGGATGGAATTGCCACATTTCGATATCTTGCATTGGAACGCCAGCACGAATCGCCATACCAACACCATCACCGGTATTAATGTGTGCATTCGTTGTTGACGCATAAATACGACCAGCGCCACCTGTAGCAAGGATGGTTGCTTTCGATTTAAAGTAACAAATCTCCCCTGTTTCCATGCAAAGCGCGGTACAGCCTAAAATGGCACCGTCTTCATTTTTAACAAGGTCAAGCGCGTACCACTCAGAAAAAATGGTCGTTTTGTGCTTAATATTTTGTTGGTATAACGTATGAAGCAAAGCGTGCCCAGTACGGTCAGCTGCCGCCGCAGTACGTGCCGCTTGCTCACCACCGAAGTTTTTAGATTGACCACCGAATGGTCGCTGATAAATCGTACCGTCATCAAAACGAGAAAAAGGCAATCCCATCTTCTCTAATTCGATAACTGATTCAGGGCCATTCTTACACATGTATTCGATTGCATCTTGGTCACCAATATAATCGGAACCTTTTACGGTATCGTACATATGTTGTTCCCAGTGATCTTCATGCGCATTACCGAGAGCAACGGTAATACCACCTTGAGCAGATACAGTATGAGAACGAGTTGGAAACACTTTTGATAACAAAGCACATGATAAGCCTTGTTCTGAAATTTGTAGTGCAGCTCGCATTCCTGCACCACCAGCGCCGATTACAACAGCGTCAAATTCTCTAACAGCAATACTCACTACACACCCCACACAATAATTAAACCAGAGAAGAAATACCCAAGCAAAACAGCAACCAAACCTAGTTGAAGCAGAGCACGCAACAATACTGGTTTAATATAATCTGTAAGTACTTGCCATAAACCTATCCACGCATGAATGATTATGGAGAGTAAAGCTAGCATGGTGAATACTTTGGTGAACAAACCACCAAAGAAGTTAGTCCATGACATATAGGTTAGCTCTGGGCCAAAAACACAAAAACCAACAATATATAGTGTGTAGAGGGTTAGGATGATCGCACTAGCACGGATCAAGATAAAATCATGAACTCCGCTACGACCAAGGGAAGATACATTAGCTACCATACCAATACTCCTGCTAAAAGAGATAACACTGCTGTAATTACAAACGCAATTTTAGCGCTTTGACTGGCTGACTCTAACTCTTCAAAATGTCCCATATCCATCAGTAAATGACGAATACCAACAACAATATGATAAGCGAGAGCAGTCAGGATACCCCACATAATGAACGTCACAAAAAAGCCATCGATATGATCAGCGGCTTGTGCAAATCCAATAGGTGAAGAAAGCGATAGGTTTAATAACCAAAGCAATATTCCAACAGAAACAAAAGTAATTACACCACTTACACGGTGTAAAATAGAGGCGATAGCCGTTATTGGAAAACGGATCGTTTGTAGATCTAAGTTGACAGGTCTTGACTTTTTAACTTTCACAAGGGGCTCACTCAGCTCCATTGAGCATTTTATTGTTATAGATACCTCTGATCTATCAAAAGTTATGTAAATTTAACATTTTAATAACTTTCATTGTGAGCAACATCTCTTTATGTGAGTAATTTAACAAATAAAACTCTATTTTTAAGTAGATGAATATCTCGTTAACCCTATATAATATAAGGGACAGAACAGAAACTCAGCCGCAGTATACGATGTGAAACATCTGATTACAAACGGTTAAATAATACCTACATCACACCACAGAAAATTAACTTTTTTTTGATTAAAAATATAAACAAGTGCACACATAAGCGCACAAAAATTGACATTAGCCCGTGTAATGGGTACAAAGTTGTCACTCTCATATCCGGGATAGAATAAAAATATAACAAAAGGAGAATGTTATGGCTGATAAGAAAGCAACTCTTCACATTGAAGGTCAAGCACCAATAGACATGCCAGTAATGGAAGGCACTATCGGACCTGAAGTGATTGATGTACGCAAATTAGGCGCTAATGGTTACTTCACTTTTGACCCTGGTTTTCTTGCCACTGCATCTTGTGAATCTCAAATTACCTACATTGATGGTGACAAAGGTGTATTACTACACCGTGGCTTCCCAATCGATCAGTTAGCAAATAATGCTGATTACTTAGAAGTATGTTACATACTACTGAATGGCCAAGCACCAAGCCGTGAAGAATACGAAACGTTCAAAGATATTGTTACCCGTCATACGATGGTTCACGAACAAATTTCAAGCTTCTTCCATGGGTTCCGTCGTGATGCTCACCCAATGGCTGTAATGTGTGGTGTAGTTGGTGCATTAGCGGCCTTCTACCATGATTCACTAGATATTAATAATGATGAACATCGTGAAATTGCGGCATTTAGACTTCTATCTAAAATGCCAACACTTTCAGCGATGTGCTACAAATATTCGATTGGTCAACCGTTTATCTATCCACGTAACGACTTAACGTATGCTGAAAACTTCTTGCACATGATGTTCGCAAACCCATGTGAAGAATATGAAGTAAATCCTGTTGTTGCTCGTGCTATGGATAAAATATTTACTCTGCATGCTGATCATGAACAAAATGCGTCAACATCAACAGTTCGTTTAGCGGGCTCTTCAGGTGCAAACCCATTTGCATGTATCGCCGCAGGTATTGCTTCTCTTTGGGGACCAGCACATGGTGGTGCAAATGAAGCTTGTTTGCGTATGCTTGAAGAAATTGGCTCTCTTGATAATATTGATGAGTACGTTGCAAAAGCAAAAGATAAGGAAGACCCTTTCCGATTAATGGGCTTTGGACACCGTGTTTATAAAAACTACGATCCACGAGCAACAGTAATGCGTGAAGCGTGTCATGAAGTATTGAAAGAGCTAAACATTAAAGATCCACTGTTAGATGTAGCAATGGAACTTGAACGAATTGCGCTATCTGATGAATACTTTGTATCTAAAAAACTGTATCCAAACGTAGATTTCTACTCAGGTATTATTCTAAAAGCGATTGGGATCCCTGCATCAATGTTTACTGTTATTTTTGCACTGTCTCGTACTGTTGGTTGGATCGCACACTGGAGCGAAATGCACAGTGATCCAGATAACCGTATTGGTCGTCCTCGCCAACTTTATACAGGTGAAGAGTTACGCGAATTTAAACCACTTCACGAACGTGAATAATTTAGAGTTCATGTAGGTAATCACTATCTCTTAAATAAAAAGGTTGATGCGTTAGCATCAACCTTTTTTATTCTGATTTAATTTAAATAACATCAAATAATGAATCCATAAGTAAATGCCTATACTGGGTTATCAATATCAATAAATTTAACGTCAAATCCGTGCTCTCTTACCAACCACTCACCAAGAGCTTTAACTCCATAACGTTCCGTTGCATGATGACCAGCTGCAAAATAATGAATGCCTAATTCACGTGCGATATAAGTCGTTCTTTCAGATATTTCTCCTGATATAAACGCATCTATCCCCTGCTCTGCCGCCAACTCAATATAATCTTGACCTCCACCGGAGCACCAAGCCACTGTTTTAATATTTTTATTAACATCAGGAGTAATGTGTAAGGGCTCTCTATTCAATATTTGGCTGATTCTTAAACTAAGATCTTCGCCAGATAATGCAACGTCAAACTCTCCTTTCATTGCTATGGATTGAGGCGTTGGCTCTAGCCCTTCAACATTTATAATTGAAAATAAACGAGCTAACTCCGCATTATTACCAAGTGTTGGGTGTATATCTAAAGGAAGATGGTAAGCAAATAAATTAATGTCATTTTTAATTAAAGAACGAATACGATTGCCTTTCATCCCTTTAATTGACTCATTTTCGCCCTTCCAGAAGTAGCCATGATGAACTAATAATGCATCTGCTTTATACTCTATCGCAGCGTCAATAAGTGCTTGAGAAGCAGTTACACCTGTAATAATTTTCTTTACTTCATTTTTACCTTCAACTTGAAGTCCATTTGGGCAATAGTCTTTAATTAATTGAGGCTTTAATTCATTATTTAGTACTGTTTCTAACTGAAAATTATTCACTATCACGTCCCTATATTTAAAATAAAAAAAGCAGCGACATGCGCTGCTTTTTTTATTAACATTTTACTGAAATTATACTAGACCACTATAATCCAGCGTCTTTAAATACATTACTTACAATTTCTTGTGCTTCTTGCTCAATCAATGCCAAATGATCAGCACCTTTAAAACTTTCGCAGTAAATTTTATAAATCTCTTCAGTTCCAGATGGGCGTGCAGCAAACCAACCATTCGCCGTTGTTACTTTCAAACCACCAATCGCAGCACCGTTACCAGGAGCATGCGTTAAACGTGCAGTAATCTCATCACCTGCTAATGTTGTTGCAGACACCATCTCTGGAGAGAGTTTACTTAATACCGCTTTTTGTTCTTTATTCGCAACCGCTTGAATACGGTTATAACTTGATTCACCGTGTTGAGCAGCAAGTTTATTATAATATTCTTGCGGGTTCATACCAGTTATTGCTGTAATTTCAGCAGCAAGTAGACACAAAAGAATACCATCTTTATCTGTTGACCATGGTGTACCATCAAAACGTAAGAAAGAAGCACCTGCACTTTCTTCACCACCAAAGCCTAGTGTCCCATTGTATAAACCATCAACAAACCACTTAAAACCAACAGGAACTTCACATAAATCACGGCCTAAATCAGCCACAACCTTATCAATAATAGCTGAAGAAACGAGAGTTTTACCTACAGCAACTTCGCTTTTCCACTGAGGTCGATTTTGATATAAATAATCAATACATACTGCAAGGTAATGGTTTGGGTTCATTAGTCCTGATGGTGTAACAATACCATGGCGATCATAATCAGGATCATTACCGAACGCTAAATCATAATCATCTTTTAATGATAATAATCCAGCCATTGCATAAGGTGAAGAACAGTCCATACGAACTACACCGTCTTTATCTAACGACATAAACTGGAATGACGGATCGATAGCTTCACTCACAAGAGTCAAATCAAGTTCAAACGCCTGACCAATTTGACGCCAATATTCAATGCCAGAACCGCCAAGTGGATCCACACCTAATTTTAAATTTGCTTTTTGAATCGCTTCAATATTAATCACATTTTTCAGATCATCAATATACGGTTGAACTAAGTCAATTTGCTTAACAAGATCAGAAGCCATTGCCTCTGTTATAGAAACGCGTTTAACTTCTTTTAATTCATTCGCAATCAATTGATTCGCACGATTTTCAATGGCTGTCGTCAGCTCACCTTCTGCCGGTCCTCCATGAACAGGATTATATTTAATGCCGCCATCTTGAGGTGGGTTATGAGAAGGTGTAATCACAATACCATCCGCTTTCTCATCAAATTTAACATTATGCGTTAAAATTGCATGCGAAATACCAGGGGTCGGAGTGTAGCCATTATTCTCTTGAATAATAACTTCAACGCCATTTGCAACAAATACTTCAATTGCAGACGTAAATGCAGGTTCAGATAATGCGTGAGTATCTTTCCCTAAAAACAGAGGACCAGTCACTCCATTCGCTTTACGAACATCAACAACCGCTTGAGCAATTGCCCAAATATGATGCTGATTAAACGTTGATTTATCCGCCGTTCCACGGTGTCCAGAAGTACCAAATTGCACTTTCTGATCGGCATTAGCTGGGTTTGGCTCTAATAAAAAATAATTAGCAACTAATACTGGGATATTGTGTAAATCTTCTTGCTGAGCTTTTTGCCCAGCGCGAGGATGTATAGCCATTTGACGATTCCTTGTGACAAATTATGATTTGAGTGCTAACTCAAAAAATTAAATCGCCGCGCACACTTTTTCTGTTAAGTCATGTTGGAAACCCATACGTTCCATTAATAATTCAACCATGTGGCGCTTGCGATTAGTATTCGTGTTTGTAATAACCCAGAAAGGCGTTCCTTTGATTTCTCGAGGCTTAGTCGTTTTACCACTTGCTATTAAGGTATCTTGATTATCAGCAAAATAAACTCGAGTTCGACCTTTAACTTCTGTTGCTTCAGAAAAAGCTTTAGAGTCAATGGTATATAATTCTGATAATACAGTTAAAAAGCGATCGATCGCTTTATCTAGTGAGGAGAATTCATCAGAAATTAATAAGGTACGTACTGCTTTCACTCGATCAACAGAGCTCTCTTTGCCGGCATCTTTACTAACTACAATGCCTCGTTTGATAACAGCAGAAGGCGCTGTAACAACAAGTTCAGTTGCGGATGATTGCATTAAGATACGACGTAAAATATCAGAGGCACTTTCACCGATGTGTTGAGTTTGGCTCGCAATAAAGCGGTATAGTTCTTCATCTACTTCAATTGTCTTCATTATATGGTTCGTATTCTATAATCTATTTATGAAGGCACGATTATACATTGTATAATCGTGATACTCTACGACAAACCTAACACAACATAGAAAAATGAAGCGACTTAATTACAAACAACAAGGAAACGGGGATCCATTGATCCTTATTCATGGTCTATTCGGAAGCTTAGATAACCTAGGATTGATAGCACGTCAATTTGAAAGTAGCTATCAAGTGATCAGTGTTGATCTTCGTAATCACGGACTTTCTTTTCACTCTAATGAACATAATTATGACTTACTTGCGACTGATGTAATTGAATTAATGGATCATCTTTCCATTACGTCTGCTCACATTATTGGGCATTCAATGGGAGGCAAAGTAGCAATGGCTATTGCAGGATCTTCCCCAGAAAAAATTAATTCTCTTTCTATCTTAGACATGGCCCCAGTTTCATACCCAGAACGAAAACATGATGCTGTTTTTACTGGATTACAACGTGTAATAACAACGCCACCAACGTCTCGAAAAGAAGCAGATGTCTTATTATCAACCTCAATTATTGACCCCGGAGTTAGACAATTTTTAAGTAAGTCATTGCATAAAATAAATAATACGTTAACTTTTAGATTTAACGTGTCGACGTTATTTAATCAGTATTCCGACATTATTGGTTGGCATGACATCACTCCTTTTTCAGGCCATGTCTTATTTATAAAAGGAGAAAATTCCGATTATATTCTGCCTGAGCATAGAGCCAGCATCATGGCTCAATTCCCTACTGCAAAAGCGCATGTAGTGAATGGAACCGGGCATTGGTTGCATGCAGAAAAACCAGAGACGATTTATCGCATAATTAATCGCTTTATAGAAAATAGTCGTAAAAGATAATCAATACCAACCAGCGCAAAGCTATGGTATAGTTTTGCGTCATTATATGATTAGTTTAGCAAACCTGCATAATGTAAGGGTGAATCATGCTGTATGAACATTTTGATCTTATTGAATCTATTGGATTAGATTTATTGTTTGCCTCGATTTTTTTCTTTATCGGTATGGCAATAAAAGATGTTTTAAAACAGGGGAATGTCCCACCTTTTGGCCGACGTATTGTTTGGCTAGTACTCTTTCTTGGTTGTACTGGTTTTATTGCGAAAGGTCTTATTCAGCTTAGCTGGGAAGGCGCAGGGCTTGGCTAAATTCAACTAATCAAATAACACCAAATTTCATTAATTAGAAAAATACAGGTATTCATCATATGGCAAGTGTAGGACTCTTCTTTGGTAGCGATACAGGTAACACTGAAGCTATTGGCAAGATGATTCAAAAACAGCTTGGTAAAAAGCTAGTTCATGTTCAAGACATTGCGAAAAGCAGTAAAGAAGACATTGATAACTTCGACCTTCTTCTTTTAGGTATCCCTACATGGTATTACGGTGAAGCTCAATGTGATTGGGATGATTTCTTCCCAGAGTTAGAAGGCATTGATTTCTCAACTAAGCTTGTTGCTATTTTTGGTTGTGGCGACCAAGAAGATTACGCTGAGTATTTCTGTGATGCGATGGGCAATATTCGTGACATCGTAGAAGCAAAAGGCGGCACAGTAATTGGTTACTGGCCAACAGAAGGCTATGAATTCGAAGCATCTAAAGCTCTCGTTGATGAAAATAACTTTGTTGGTCTTTGTATTGATGAAGATCGCCAACCAGAACTGACTGAAGAACGTGTTACTGCATGGGTGAAACAAATCCATGAAGAAATGTGTTTAGCAGAACTTGAAGACTAAATTTTAGTTTTTATGAGTGCCCTCTTTCATGAGGGCATTATCTAAATTGAGGTTTTTTCCTTACGTACAATGTTCGATTAACTCTTGCCACCACCTTTCCATTCTTATCATAAATATACACTTCAAACTCTGGAAAGCATTTATTTCCATTTTCCGTTAATTGTTTAATTTCTTTTATTTTTTCATCGGAAATAACAAAATGAGCCTCTAGGTTACTTGTTCCCGGCGAAATAAAATCGATTTCTGCTTTTTTATCCCATACAAAATATTCTTCCCGAAAAATACCCATTAGCATCAACGAAAAAACCGGATCAGTCATAGAAAAAATACTTCCTCCATATTGGGTACGATTCGCATTCCTATTCCAAAATCGATCTTTTAGTACAACTCGAACATCTTGAAAATTTTCTGAAATGTTTTTGATCGATATCCCAGCTCCCCAAAATGGAGGCCAAATATTTAATGCCCATCGGACTATTTTTGGGGTAAAGTAACGGTACATATTTATTTCCCTTTAATTCTGGTCAGACCTCATAATAGTTTGTATATTAACAAAAGATCAACATCTATTTTTTTGTAAGAGATCTTGCAGATAAGGTTTCAACTGAATTGAATGTTCCCTATAATTAAGTTATTAAAACTGCACAAGAAATCGATGCAGAATGCCAATACAGGAAAAGTCAATGTCAGATAACAACCAAGCACTGAAAAAAGCCGGTTTAAAGGTAACTCTTCCGCGTCTTAAAATTTTAGAAATCTTACAGCAACCCGAGAGCCAACATATTAGCGCTGAAGATTTATATAAAAAATTAATCGATATTGGTGAAGAGATTGGACTTGCTACTGTTTATCGCGTACTAAACCAATTTGATGATGCAGGTATTGTTACTCGCCATCATTTTGAAGGCGGTAAATCGGTCTTTGAACTAGCAACACAACATCACCACGATCATCTTGTATGTCTAGATTGCGGCAAAGTAATCGAGTTCTCTGATGATCTAATAGAAGAACGTCAGAAAGACATTGCGAATAAATACAATGTTCGCTTAACTAATCACAGCTTATATCTATATGGTCATTGTATTACTGGTGACTGCATAGAAAATACCACTGCTCATAATGGCTAATATTTAGTTTACGTGCATAAAAAAACCAGCATCTCTGCTGGTTTTTTATTATCTATAAATTACTTGATTAGGATTAACCTTCCCAAGTATCACGTAAACCTACTGTACGGTTGAATACAAGAGCCTCTGGAGTAGAGTCTTTGTTATCAATACAGAAATAGCCTGTACGTTCAAATTGATAGCCAGCTTCCGCTTCTGCAGTTACTAAACTTGGTTCAACAAAACCCTGTTTAGTAATTAATGATTCAGGATTAATACTTTCTGAAAAATCCTCTAAAGCCGCAGGGTTTGGCACTGTGAATAAACGATCATATAGACGAATTTCTGCAGGGAACGCTTTGTCTGCAGATACCCAATGAATAACGCCCTTCACTTTACGACCATCTGCTGGGTTTTTACCTAGCGTTTCTGTATCATAGCTACAGAAAATAGTCGTGATGTTACCCGCTTCGTCTTTTTCAATTCGATTTGCTTGAATAACATAAGCACCGCGTAAACGCACTTCTTTACCAAGTACTAAACGTTTGTATTTCTTGTTTGCTTCTTCACGGAAATCATCTTGCTCAATATAAATTTCACGAGTAAATGGAACTTCACGAGTACCCATTTCTGGTTTATTTGGATGATTTGCAACGTTTAGCGTTTCGACTTTACCTTCTTCGTAGTTTTCAATCACTACTTTTACAGGTTCAAGTACAGCCATTGCACGAGGTGCATTTTCATTTAGATCATCACGAATACACGATTCTAATGAACCAAATTCAATCATGTTCTCTTGCTTAGTTACACCAATGCGCTTACAGAATTCACGAATAGACCCCGCAGTAAAACCACGACGACGTAAACCAGAAACCGTAGGCATACGTGGATCATCCCAACCGTTTACTAATTTCTCAGTAACCAGTTCATTAAGCTTACGCTTAGACATGATCGTGTATTCTAAGTTTAAACGGCTAAACTCATATTGATGTGGTTGGCAATCAATCGTAATATTTTCCAAAACCCAATCATATAAACGACGGTTGTCTTGGAATTCTAATGTACAGATAGAATGCGTAATGCCTTCAAGTGCATCCGAAATACAATGAGTAAAATCGTACATTGGGTAAATACACCACTTATCGCCAGTTTGGTGATGAGTAGCAAAACGAATACGATAAATAACAGGATCGCGCATAACGATAAATGAAGAAGCCATATCGATTTTTGCACGTAAGCAAATAGTGCCTTCTTTAAATTTACCATCACGCATTTGTTCAAATAGCGCAAGGTTCTCTTCGACACTACGATCACGGTATGGGCTATTTTTACCCGGCTCTTTAAGAGAACCACGGTATTCACGGATTTGATCAGACGTTAGCTCATCAACATAAGCCAAGCCTTTCTCAATCAATTCAACCGCGTAACCATACAATTGATCGAAATAGTTTGAAGAATAATGAATATCACCACTCCAATCAAAACCTAACCATTTAACGTCATTTTTGATTGATTCAACGTATTCAATATCTTCTTTTTCAGGGTTAGTATCATCAAAACGTAGATTACACTGTCCCTGGTAATCTTGAGCAATACCAAAATTCAAACAGATAGATTTTGCGTGTCCGATATGCAGATAACCGTTTGGCTCTGGCGGGAAACGAGTATGGACACTGGAATGTTTACCTGACTTTAGGTCTTCATCAATAATTTGACGGATAAAGTTGGTAGGACGAGTTTCAGTTTCACTCATCTAAAGCACCTCATTGGTATTAAGAAAAAGAACAGATTGTTCATATCTCCCTATGATCCACAATTATGGGGCAATACTCAATATATAGAATCAAATAGTTGCTTTATTTCCATAAAAAAGCCGCTCTAATTAGAGCGGCTTATTAAATCGAGTTAATTTACTCAATAATTATGGTAATGCAACTGCTGTTAAGTCTTCAGACGCTGGGATTTTTTTCATTTCACCAGCAACGATTTCAGCAAGAGGACCTAGGATAACTTGAACATTGTTTGAACCAAGTTTAACAACACCCATTGCACCAAGACCTTTAAGTTGCTTCTCGCTGATTACGCTAGTATCTCTAAGAGTTAAGCGTAAACGAGTAATACAAGCATCAATGTTTTCTATATTGTCGTGACCACCAAGCGCTTTAAGGTATTGCTTAGCTAGTTCACCAGTTTCTTTAGAACCACGGATTGAGCTTTCTTCTTCATCATCGTCTTCACGTCCTGGAGTCTTAAGGTTAAACTTAAGGATTACAGCGCGGAAGATAAAGTAGTATAGAGCGAAGAAAACGATACCTTGGATAATTAGCATATACCAATTAACCGCTAGTGGGTTACGACTAGAAAGAACCATATCAACTAGGCCGGCAGAGAAACCGAAGCCTGCAATCCAATGCATAGATGCTGCGATGAATACAGAGATACCCGTCAATGCTGCGTGAACTACATACAATGCAGGAGCAAGGAACATGAATGAGAATTCTAGTGGTTCTGTCACACCTGTAAAGAATGATGCGAAACCTGCAGCGATCATAATAGACGCTACTTTTTCTTTATTCTCAACTTTTGCAGTGTGGTAGATAGCTAGTGCTGCACCTGGTAGACCAAACATCATGATTGGGAAGAAACCAGCTTGGTACATACCTGTAACACCTACAGTTGCAGTACCTTCAGCGATAGACTTAGCGCCACCTAGGAAGTTAGGGATGTCGTTAATACCAGCAACGTCGAACCAGAACACTGAGTTAAGTGCATGGTGAAGACCTACAGGAATCAATAGACGGTTGAAGAATGCATAGATACCTGCACCCGTAGCACCCATACCTTGAATTGATTCGCCGAAGTGAACAAGACCATCGTAGATTGCTGGCCATACGTACATAAGCACGAACGCAATTAAAATACCTGCAAATGACGTTAGAATAGGTACAAGACGTTTACCTGAGAAGAATGCAAGTGTTTTATGCAATTCAACAGCAGAGAAACGGTTGTAAATTTCAGCAGATATGATACCAACTAAAATACCAACAAATTGGTTGTTGATCTTACTAAAAGCAGCAGGAACAGCAGCAGGATCAATGCCTTGAATTTGAGCTACCGCACCTGGTGAAAGAAGATTCGTTACAACAAGGAAACCAACAAAACCAGAAAGTGCCGCTGCACCATCTTTATCTTTAGACATACCATAAGCAACACCAATTGCGAATAGTACAGACATGTTATCAATGATAGACGCACCAGCTTTGATTAAAAACGCTGCTAATGCACTATTACCGCCCCAAGCTACCGGGTCAATCCAGTAACCAATACCCATTAAAATTGCTGCTGCAGGTAATGTAGCAACTGGTACCATCAGTGCTTTACCTACTTTTTGAAAATATCCTAAAATATTCACCTTTAGATTCCCCCTATAAGGATTTTAGATTTTTTTGAATAGCTTAATTTGTCCGTTATAAACTTATTTCGCTACTCGTTATTAACAGGGTCAGTGTAAGGGATTAATTTCGCCCCGCAAATTAAAAGCGAGCTAATTGTGATCATTATCACCTGCAGAGGGAATATTTAAGGTATTTTGCTAGCGAGATCATAAAACTTATTTTATCATTCGAAAGAATAAAACATCCAGAATAATATTTGGTCATAAATAGACTCAATTTTGTCATTACTGAACGAAACATTTAGGACATAGAGTGTACCGCTCAGTAAGCAGTTTTATTTTTTACTTGCTTAAAAATTTCCACAAAAAAAGTTCTATTTTTTTTGTATACTAAATTATAACTTAAAGGATTCACGCTATGTATGCGCTAACTAACTGTAAAGTCTATACTGGTAATGATGTTCTTGTTGATCACTCAGTGATTATCAACGGCACCAATATTGAAAAAATCTGCCTAACATCTGAACTTCCTGATGGCATCGAACGTAAAGATTTAGACGGTGCTAATTTAAGCCCTGGTTTCATCGACCTTCAGCTAAATGGCTGTGGTGGTGTAATGCTAAATGATGAAATTACAGCAAAAACCATGCAAATAATGCATGAAGCAAACCTTAAATCAGGTTGTACTAGCTTTTTACCTACATTAATCACTTCTTCAGACGAAGATATGCGCGCTTCTATTGAAGCTGCTCGTGAATATCACAATAAATATCAAAACCAATCTTTAGGTTTACACCTTGAAGGTCCGTACCTAAATGTCATGAAAAAAGGCATTCACAGCGTTGATCATATCCGTCACTCAGATTCAGATATGATCCAACTTATGTGTGATAACGCTGATTTAATCACCAAAGTGACATTGGCTCCTGAGCAAAATGATCCTGAACATATTGAGCGTCTTCACAAGGCTGGTATTGTTGTTTCAATTGGCCACACAAACGCAACGTATGCTGAAGCTCGCCAAGGTTTTGAGTCAGGCATTACATTCGCTACTCATTTATTTAATGCAATGACACCAATGGTAGGTCGCGAACCAGGTGTTGTTGGTGCCATCTACGATACACCAGACGTTTATGCTGGCATTATCGCTGATGGCTTCCATGTTGATTACGCAAACATTCGTATCGCGCACAAAATAAAGAAAGAAAAGTTAGTATTAGTGACCGATGCCACAGCTCCTGCAGGTGCTGACATGGAATACTTTATTTTTGTGGGTAAGAAAGTATATTACAAGGATGGTAAATGTGTTGATGAAAATGGCACATTAGGCGGCTCAGCTCTGACTATGATTGAAGCAGTTCAGAATACAGTTGAGCACGTTGGAATCGCTTTAGACGAAGCACTACGTATGGCTACGTTATATCCAGCTCAAGCAATTGGCGTGGATAATAAACTTGGCCGAATTAAAAAGAACATGGTTGCTAACCTTGCTATTTTTGATCGTGACTTTAATGTAAAAGCGACTGTTGTTAACGGACAATACGAGCAAAGTTAATATGACTGACGGACAAATTGGTAATGTAGATCTAGTAAAACAATTAAACAGTGCGGCTGTTTATCGTTTAATCGACCAAAAAGGACCGATTTCTCGAATTCAAATCGCAGACGTTAGTCAACTTGCACCAGCAAGTGTTACCAAGATAACCCGTCAATTATTAGAGCGTGGCTTAATTAAAGAAGTCGCGCAACAAGCATCAACAGGTGGTCGAAGAGCAATTTCTTTGACTACCGAAACCTCACCCTTTCATTCAATCGCAGTGCGCTTAGGTCGTGATTATATTCAACTGAGTCTGTTTGATCTTTCAACAAAAGAATTAGCCAGTGAATACCAAGAATTTCATTATAGTAACCAAGAACACCTTTTAGATGGCCTAAATAAATTACTTCAAAACTTCATTACCCGTAATCAAGACACCATCAAACAACTCATCGCTATTGGTATCACACTCCCTGGTCTGGTTAACCCAGAAACGGGCGTTGTAGAATATATGCCAAATACCGATATAGACAAACTAGCATTGGCTGACTTCATTAAAGAAACTTTTGATATTCAATGCTTTGTTGGTAATGATATTCGAGGTTTAGCGCTCGCTGAACACTATTTCGGAGCCTCTCAAGATTGCCGAGATTCTATTCTAGTGAGTGTTCATAGAGGAACCGGTGCTGGTATTATTGTTAATGGTAAAGTATTTCTAGGGCACAATCGAAACGTTGGAGAAATCGGTCATATTCAAATCGATCCAATCGGTGATAAATGCCAATGTGGTAACTTTGGTTGCTTAGAAACAGTTGCCGCAAACCCTGCAATTATTTCACGTATAGAAACGTTACTTGAACAGGGTTATCCATCTAGTCTCTCTCAATTAGAAAGGATAACAATGTCTGATATCTGCCATGCCGCAAACCATGGAGATGAATTAGCAATACAGACTTTATTACGCGTTGGTAATCAACTTGGTAAAGCGATTGCAATGACTGTAAACCTATTTAATCCACAAAAAATAGTCATCGCAGGAGCAATCACCCAAGCGGATAAAATAGTCTTTGCTGCAATACAGAATTGCATTAAAAATCAATCATTAACCGCTTTCCATAAAAACTTACCCGTTGTAGCCTCACAACTCGACAACCAACCAACTATTGGCGCCTTCTCAATGGTTAAGCGCGCAATGCTTAATGGTGTCTTGTTACAAAAATTATTAGATGAATAAGAACGAATAATTTTTGTCATGTTACTCTAAGGGCTGCATTTGCGGCCCTTTTTATTACTTTCAGGAAAATATATTTTTATGGAGTTGCTCTTTATTATCGCAGCCTTTGTTATGGGCTTTATCGCACTAAAAATTAATTTACCTCCATTGGTAGGCTTTTTATTAGCAGGGTTCGGCTTACACGCTTTCGGCTTTCAATCTAACGATACATTATCTACTTTTGCTGATCTTGGTGTCACTCTTCTCTTATTTTCTATTGGTTTAAAACTCGATATAAAAACACTACTAGCAAAAGAAATTTGGTTAGGTGCCACACTTCATAATGTATTTTCAACCTTATTTTTCACCCTCGCGTTATTAGGGTTAAAGTTACTTGGCATTACCATGCTAGCAAATATAGAAATAGCACAATTAGTGTTATTTGGCTTTGCTCTTTCTTTTTCTAGTACCGTTTTTGCAGTTAAAGCCTTACAAGAAAAAGGGGAAATGAATGCAACCTATGGGACATTAGCCATTGGTATTCTGGTCATGCAGGATATTTTTGCTGTTGTATTCTTAAGTGTATCGACTGGAAAAATCCCTGAAATCACCGCCCTTGCTTTATTTGCCCTTCCTTTATTTAGACCCCTTTTCTTCAAACTATTAGATTGGGCAGGTCATGGGGAGATGCTCGTACTCTATGGTATTTTCTTAGCGTTAGTCGCAGGAGCTGGTACATTTGAATTGGTTGGAATGAAACCGGATCTTGGCGCACTTATTTTAGGAATGCTACTCGCTGGCCATTCAAAAGCATCCGAGTTATCTAAATCTCTATTTAACTTAAAAGAAATACTCCTTATTTGTTTCTTCTTAAATATAGGTTTATCAGCAGCACCTACGCTATCTGGACTGACTCTTGCTCTACTTCTCGTTTTATTACTTCCAGTAAAAGGATTTTTATATTTTATTATTATCAATAAATTTAAATTCCGTGTACGTACTTCTTTACTCGCCTCCCTCACACTGTTTAATTACAGTGAGTTTGGTCTTATTGTTGGTGGCCTGGCCTTTAAAATGGGTTGGTTACCAGGAGACACTCTAGTTGCCATCGCTATAGCCGTTTCTATATCATTTATTATTTCAGCGCCATTAAATAATTTCGGACACTCCATTTACCAACGATCTCGCCATTGGTTAAAAGAACATACCGCAGAAAAGCTAAATTCAATGGATAAACTGATTAATCCAGGTAGAGCACAAATATTAATTTTAGGTATGGGTCGTATAGGTAGCGGTGCTTACGATGAGCTTAAAGATAAATATGGGGATATTATTTTAGGCATAGAACTTAAAGACGATGCAGCAAAACATCATCAAGAACTAGGACGAAACGTGATCACTGGTGATGCTACCGATCCTGATTTTTGGGAACGCATTTTATCAACATCTCACGTTAAACTTGTTTTACTTGCGATGCCAAACCATCAAGGTAATCAATTTGCTTTAGAGCAACTAAAATCGAGAAATTACAAAGGACAAACCGCCGCAATTGCCGCTTATAATGACCAAATCGATGGCTTAGTAGAGCAAGGGGTTGATGCAGCCTTTAATATATACAATGAAGCAGGTAGCGGTTTTGCTCGCCATGTCACAGAGCAACTTAACCCTAAATTCAATCAATAACGTTTTATTTATAATCACTCAAAAGATAGTCAAGCACATCAAATAGGAGGGGATGATATCAATTCCTTCTTATTTCCTTTCGTTTTCCCTTCAAATTGATTGATTTTGGCTCTTACATTAACGATTCAATCAATTTTTACTTAAAATATTAGATATATTCTAATCAGGTTACGTTTTTGTGATTTTATTTGTATTTCTGGGTTGTTTTTTTTAGTTATTATGTCAAATTGTATTCAAGACAATAATTTACGATAAAAATTAAGAAAAAAAGAGGGAATTTTATGTGCTCAATTTTTGGAATTTTAGATATAAAAAGTGACCCTACGCCACTTCGCAAAGTTGCGCTTGAGATGTCAAAAAAACTACGTCACAGAGGACCGGATTGGTCTGGAATTTATTCATCAGATAAAGCGATTTTAGCACATGAACGTCTTGCTATTGTCGGTTTGAACAGTGGTGCTCAACCTTTATACAGCAAAGATAAGCAACACATCCTCGCTGTAAATGGTGAAATCTATAACCATAAAGAGCTTCGTGCAAAATACGCCGATGATTATGATTTCCAAACAGATTCTGACTGTGAAGTTATTTTAGCTCTGTATCGTGATAAAGGCGCTGATTTATTAGAAGACCTAAACGGAATTTTTGCTTTTATTCTTTATGATGAAGAAAAAGACGAATACTTAATTGGTCGTGACCACATTGGTATCATTCCTATGTATCACGGCTATGATGAGCATGGTAACTATTATATTGCTTCTGAAATGAAAGCGCTTGTTCCTGTATGTAAATCAATGAGTGAATTTCCTCCGGGTCACTTCTATTCTTCAAAAGATGCGGAACCAACTCGTTATTATGTACGAGATTGGATGGAATATGATGCAGTAAAAGATAACCCAACGAGCAAAGACGATCTTAAACAAGCATTAGAAGATGCCGTTAAACGTCAATTAATGACAGATGTACCTTATGGTGTCCTTCTATCTGGTGGTCTTGATTCATCAATTACTTCAGCGGTTGCAAAGAAATTCGCAGCTATGCGTATTGAAGACAACGAAAAATCTGAAGCATGGTGGCCTCAACTGCACTCATTCGCCGTTGGCTTAGAAGGTGCACCTGATTTAAAAGCAGCTCGTGAAGTTGCTAACCAAATAGGTACTGTCCATCATGAAATGACTTATACCATTCAAGAAGGCCTTGACGCTATTCGTGATGTTATTTATCACATTGAAACTTATGACGTAACAACGATTCGTGCTTCTACACCAATGTACTTACTGGGTCGTAAGATCAAGGCTATGGGTATTAAAATGGTACTTTCTGGTGAAGGTGCTGATGAAATCTTTGGTGGTTACTTATATTTCCATAAAGCACCAAATAAAAAAGAATTTCATGAAGAAACAGTACGTAAGCTACTGGCTTTAAATATGTTTGATTGCGCTAGAGCAAATAAGTCATTAGCCGCTTGGGGCGTTGAAGGCCGCGTTCCTTTCTTAGACAAAGAATTTATTGATGTTGCTATGAGATTGAATCCACAAGATAAGATGTGTGGTAACGGAAAAATGGAAAAACACATTCTTCGTGAATGTTTTGAAGATGACTTACCAGAAGCCATTGCTTGGAGACAAAAAGAACAATTCTCTGATGGCGTAGGTTATGGTTGGATTGATTCTTTACGTGAAACTGCTGAAGTAAAAGTAACAGATCAACAAATGGAATCAGCAAAATTTCGCTTTCCATACAATACTCCATTAACCAAAGAAGCTTATGTATATCGTGAGATCTTTGAAGAACTGTTTCCTCTTGAAGATGCAGCTAAATGCGTACCTGGCGGACCTTCTATCGCTTGTTCTTCTGCAAAGGCAATTGAGTGGGATGAATCATTTAAAAACTGTGCAGACCCATCAGGACGAGCCGTTCAAGCCATACATAACGAAGCTTATAGCTAACTAAAATAAGCATTCATAAAAAAAGCGCTCTTAGCGCTTTTTTTATTTAGAAACCCACATTAATATTTTCTATTTTTATTTCTACTTTTTTATTTATTAATGTAATCAAAAGAATTGAACGCATTTCTCCATCTGCTTCTTTATAAATAGCATCAATCCCAGTATATGGCCCTTCGATAATATCTACTTTTTGTCCACTTTCAGGCAAGCACTCTATGGTTTTTTTATGATGCAGATTTTCACCTAATTGCTTTAATGAATAAATAAGATCACCATTTAAAACGGTAGGTTGTGACCCAAAACGCACAAAATCACTAATACCACGTGTTGAACGAATCGTCGTAAAGGTCGGTCCAACAGTAAAATCAAACCTTACGAACATATAACAAGGAAATAAAGGCTCCTTCACTGTCGTTCGTTTTCCCCTTAGCATCTTTTCGACGTCAATTTCAGGATAAAAACACTCTACATTCTGATTTTCTAGATGCAACTTTGCTCGTTGCTGATCTCCACGTTTACAATAAAGTAAATACCACAGTTTCATTATCTCTATCCCTGCACCTAACCAGTGCTAATAATATCACGCTATCAAAATGAAAAGAATTTCTACCTTGTATAAAGGCAGCATAGAATTAAGATACACACATCAATAAGATGTTAACTTCATTAACATTGCATAAATAAGATTAAAAAACTAGAAATCAACAGAAAATAAGATAATAAACCCAAAATAGACACTACAATAGATAATGACAACTATGGTTATAGTGAACTCTAGGATAGAATCCCAACTATGCGCAAGGTGTTTCTAAATATTTCAATGACTTAGGGTGTTAAATAGATCACATTTATTCAAACTTTGTTGCAGTAATTACATTGAGAGAGTATAAATTTAACTACTATAAAAAATTAAAATAAAATTGACTAAAGAGAGCATTATGCCAAATAACAACAAGTTATTAATGGGACACCCTCAAGGGCTTTTCCTACTTTTTGGAACTGAATTATGGGAACGATTCTCTTATTACGCCATGAGGGCGATTTTAGTCTTATATTTAACAGATAGAACCATTAATGGTGGTTTAGGCTGGACCGTTAAGGATGCATTAAGCCTATATGGTACCTATACCGCTCTTATGTATATCACACCACTCATTGGTGGTTGGTTAGCCGATAATTATCTTGGCCAACGAAAATCATTACTTATTGGTGGTTTTTTAATGGTCATCGGCCAATTTACGTTGGCTCTTCCTCATAATACCTTGCCACTCTCGGTTGAGACTCTCTTTTATGTTGGTTTAGGATTCCTTATTGCTGGTAATGGATTATTCAAACCAAATGTATCCACAATGGTGGGTGATTTATACCAAAATGGCGATCATCGTCGTGATGGTGCATTCACGATCTTCTATATGGGGATCAATTTAGGCTCATTACTGGCTGGTGTTGTTTCTGGTTCTGTTACTGGAATATGGGGATGGAAAGCCGGCTTTGCTGCTGCAGGTATTGGTATGATTATTAGCTTAATTATTCAGACCTTTTTTGCACAACGCTTCTTAGGTGATATCGGTGTTCGCCCTGCTGCACACATTGCAAAAGAAAGAGCAGAAGCAAAAGGAACATCCCATCATGTTTTAAGTAAAGTAGAAACCGATCGTCTAAAAGTTATTATGGTGATGGGATTGTTCGTTATTGTCTTTTGGGCCGGTTTTGAACAAGCTGGTGGCTTAATGAATATATATTCTCAACAATACACAGATAGAATGATTGGTTCATTTGAAGTCCCTGCGGCTTGGTTTCAATCGTTAAATCCATTCTTCATCATTACATTAGCCCCACTTATTGCCATCCTATGGATAAAATTAGGTCCTAAAGAGCCAAGCTCACCAATAAAGTTTGCTCTCGCCTTATTCTTTTTAGCGATTGGTTTTCTTTGCATGGTTGGTGCTGTAATGCAGCAAGGTGGGGACTTAACAATCAAAACATCAATGTATTGGTTAGTCGGCGCCTATTTCTTTCATACTTTAGGCGAATTATGTTTATCCCCTATTGGGCTCTCTTTAGTCACTAAATTAGCACCACTACGCTTAGCCTCTTTAATGATGGGGACATGGTTTGGTTTCAATGCTATCTCAAATTACATTGCGGGTGTTGTAGGCTCTCACGTCGAGAGTTTAGGGGCACTAGACATCTTTGCTGGTATCGCAATTTCGGCAACTATCTCTGGGATTTTACTATTGATGATTTCAGGAACGTTGATCCGCTGGATGCACGGAGCTGAAAAAGCACACTAGTTATATCGTGATAGTTATTTAAGTAATAACGACATGGCTAAAACTAAAAAGCCATTTCATCGTATGAAATGGCTTTTTTAGGTAACTATATTATAACTTAATACGGTTTTTATTCTTCTCAATCAATTTTTCACCAATACCTTTCACATTAGCTAATTCATTAATCGTTGTGAATTTACCATTTTCGTTGCGGTAATCTATAATCGCTTGAGCTTTAGATTCACCCACACCGATAAGTAATGTATCTAACTCTTCGATGTCTGCTTTATTTATATTAACAACGATCTCAATACCTTCATGTTTATCAATGGCCTTTTCACTTGCACTTATTACACCGCTAGTAAACAAGCAAAAACTTAATAACAGAGTATTAATAAACACTGACATAACTTTCATTCTCTTCCCTTATCATTTAATGAATGGTAACCATGATGCTGAGACAACAGGAAAATGCTTATCCATTTCAATCATCAAATTTATAGTAGTGGAAGCGATGAATTAGCCCAATGAAGAAAACTTTGCCTTCTTTAAAAACACGACGGGCTCCAATAAGGAGCCCGTCTGATTTACTTATCAATTACATTGAACTAAATTATTGCTCTAATAATGGATAACTAATTTCAGTATTAGATTTAAGCGTATCAAGTGTCGCCGTTAAATCTTGTTGTGTCTGAGTTCTAAGCAGACGAGTACTTACTTGTTCAGCCATTGCGCTATTATCAAGTTCTAGTACGTCATCCAAAGCAACAATGACATTATTACCTTGTCGATCCATTACTTGAGCGTATGTAGGCTTATCAGCAGTCGGTTTTTGTAAACGGTAAACATCGTTAGCAAGTTCATCTGCACGAGTAATCATTCGTGCTTCTGTAAATACTAAGCCTTGCTCTGATAAATATGCATCATCGTCTTTATTTAACGCCGTAATTATATTCTTCGCTAACTCTAATGCTTTTTTCTCACCTTTAGCTTGAGATAAGCGAGTAATAACAGATGCTTTAACCTCTTCTAACGGTAATACCATTTCATCACGAGACTCTTCAACACGAACAACAACTACGTGTTCAGGAGCAATCTCAATAACATCAGAATTTAAGCCATCTTCTTTTACTTCTGCGCTATAAATAGCTTGAAGCACATCACTATTTGCTAGCAATGCTGGTGCATCCGCTTGAGAGAAGAAATCAGAAGTAATTACTTTTGCATTTACGGCTTCAGCAGCATCATCTAGTGAATCAGGAGATTCAAATGCTTTTTCTGCTAATTCTGTCTGCATGCTATAAAAAGCATCTGCAGCGTGCTCATCAACTAAAAACGCTTTAATGTCCGCACTTACTTTAGCCAAAGGCTTAGTTTTTGGTGCTTCAATCGCATCTAATTGAATAATATGATAACCAAATGCAGATTTAACTAAGCCTGAATGATCGCCTACATTAACAAGTTGGAAAGCGGCATCTTCAAATTCAGGATCAATCACACCGCGTTCAATCCAACCTAAAGAACCACCTTCTTTTGCTGTTGGAATATCTTGCGAGTCTTCTTTCGCTACAGTAGCGAAATCTTCACCTGCATCTAAACGAGCAAGAACCGCTTGAGCGTCAGCTTCGTCACCTTTGATAAGAATATGGCTTACTTCACGTTTTTCTTGCGTTGAGTACTTATCTTGATTCTCATTGTAATACGTTTGAATTTCTTCATCAGTAATTGGCGCTTGTGCCTTCAATGATTCACCAGATAATTCAATATAAGAAACTTTAACTTGTTCTGGACGAACAAATTGTTGTTTATTCGCATCATAGTATTCTTTTACTTCTTCTTCAGTCACTTTTGCATTTTTAGCAAATGTTGCTGTATCTAAAGTAATGGTACGAATTTCACGTTGCTGACCTTCAAGTTCACCTTGCGCTTTAACTTCATTACTTAGCGTAAATTCCGTTGATTCTAACGCTGACACTAATTGATTACGAACAAGATCACCACGTAAATACTCAGCGAAGCTGTCTGAAGTGAAACCAGCGCGGCGTAATGAGACATTAAAGATTTCTTCGTCAAACTTTCCATCTTTTTGGAACTGAGGCATAGATAAAATTGCTTGGCGTATTTGTTCATCACTTACACGTAAACCAAGTTCTTGAGCTTGGTTATCGAGTAAAGCATCATTGACCATACGATCTAAAACTGACTTTCGGAATTGCTCTACATACGCAGGGTCACCAAGTAGAGTCGAAAAATATTCGCCCAGTTGAGATTGCATACGGTTGCGTTCATTTTGATAAACTTGTTCAAAATCATTTCGTGTTATTTCACGCTCACCGACTTTAGCCGCTAGAGGTTGACTACCACCGACTAAATAACTACCTACACCTGCAAACACAAATGAGAAAATAATTAGACCGAGAATGATCTTAACAACGAGGCCAGTTGAACCTTCGCGAATTCGATCCATCATAATATGTTTTAGCTCCTAATCACTGAATTGGGATGATAATCCCTAAGAAAACGTTAATTTCTATTGATAGTGAAAATTAAAAATAGTTCAACAAAAGAAAAATTTAACAATAAAAAAGCGCATCATCGGATGCGCCTACGATCAATCACTCTAGTTTACTAGCCTTAACTTGGCTTGTGTAGAGTTTTATCTTTTTTTCGATTAGTTACACGCATCTTTTAATGCTTTACCTGCTTTAAACGCAGGTACTTTTGCAGCAGAAATCTCGATTGCTTCACCAGTCTTAGGATTACGACCGGTACGAGCTGCACGTTCGCGAACGATAAACGAACCAAAACCAACAAGTGTTACTTGATCGCCACTTTTTAGTGTCTCTGTCACTGTTTCAACTAATGCATCTAAAGCACGGCCTGCTGCTGCTTTTGAGATATCTGCATTTTCAGCAATCTGATCAACTAATTGAGATTTATTCACGGTATTCCCCTTTAAATTATTCATTCATATATTTATTGAATGAGTCCATATATAGTAATTTTGGTGTGAAAAACAAATCACAACACTGTGTCTAACTTAGCTATCTCATTATAAGCTGACAAGTATTTTCGACCTGTCAGCCCTGTTATATCAACGTTTTTTGCTACACATCACTTTTTTGAGACGATTCAAGACTAAAGCCTTGAGGATCATTTTGTAAAGCAAGTGTTAATACCTCGTCAATCCACTTCACAGGATGAACCGAAAGATCAGCAATTACGTTCGCTGGAATTTCTTCTAAGTCACGTTCATTATCTTTTGGAATAATGACAGTTTTAATACCACCACGATGAGCAGCTAATAATTTTTCTTTTAAACCACCAATTGGCAGTACTTCACCACGTAATGTAATTTCACCTGTCATTGCAACATCAGAACGAACCGGATTACCCGTTAAGCTTGATACAAGTGCAGTACACATACCAACACCAGCACTTGGACCATCTTTTGGTGTAGCGCCTTCTGGTACGTGAACATGAATATCACGTTTCTCATAAAAATCAGGATTAATACCTAATTTTTCAGCTCGAGTACGAACCACCGTCATTGCCGCTTGAATTGACTCTTTCATAACGTCACCAAGAGAACCAGTATAAGCAAGTTTGCCTTTACCAATCATAGATTCCGCTTCAATCGTCAATAGATCACCACCGACTTCAGTCCATGCTAAACCAACAACCTGACCCACTCGATTTTCAGTGTCTGCTTTACCGTAATCACAACGTTGAACACCTAAGAAATCTTTTAGATTATCTTGATTAATCGTTACTTTTTTAATCGATTTATCAAGTAAGATTTGCTTCACTGCTTTACGACATAATTTAGAGATTTCTCTCTCTAAGCTACGTACACCAGCTTCTCTAGTGTAATAACGGATAATTCCCATAATGGCTGAATCATCGATTTGAATTTCATCTTCTTTAAGACCATTGCGCTTTACTTGCTTCATCAATAAATGATTTTTAGCTATGTTTAGCTTTTCGTCTTCGGTATACCCAGATAAACGAATCACTTCCATACGGTCAAGCAATGGACCTGGAATATTCATAGAATTCGATGTTGCAACAAACATGACATCAGATAAATCGTAATCAACTTCTAAATAATGATCACTAAATGTGCTGTTTTGCTCTGGATCCAACACCTCAAGAAGTGCAGAGGCTGGATCACCGCGCATATCAGAAGACATTTTATCAATTTCATCTAATAAGAAAAGTGGGTTTTTAACCTCAACTTTTGACATTTTTTGAATTAATTTACCAGGTAAAGAACCAATATACGTGCGTCTATGACCACGAATCTCAGCTTCGTCACGAACGCCACCAAGTGCCATTCGTGTATATTTACGCCCTGTCGCTCTCGCAATAGATTGCCCTAATGATGTTTTACCAACACCAGGAGGTCCAACTAAACAAAGAATCGGACCTTTAAGTTTAGTCACTCGACTTTGAACCGCTAAATACTCAAGAATACGTTCTTTAACACGTTCTAAGCCATAGTGGTCAGCGTTTAGGATATCTTCTGCTTTAGCTAAGTCTTTTTTGACTTTAGAGCGCTTAAACCAAGGCACACCAACCATACAGTCAATGTAACTACGAACCACGGTTGCTTCTGCTGACATCGGAGACATCATCTTTAGCTTCTGTAATTCTTGTTCCGCTTTTTCTTGCGCTTCTTTTGGCATTTTAGCGTCTGCAATTTTCTTTTGCAGAGCTTCAAATTCATCAGGAGCGTCATCTAAGTCGCCCAGTTCTTTTTGAATGGCTTTCATTTGCTCATTCAAATAGTACTCACGCTGACTCTTTTCCATTTGTTTTTTAACGCGGCCACGAATGCGTTTTTCAATTTGCAGAAGGTCTATTTCAGACTCCATCATGCCCATCAAAAACTCTAAACGAGCGATCACATCAATCAACTCTAACACTTCTTGCTTATCAGCAAGCTTTAGTGGCATATGAGCAGCAATGGTATCGGCTAAACGCGCGGCATCTTCAATACCACTCAAAGAAGTCAGAACTTCTGGTGGGATCTTTTTATTCAGTTTGATAAAACCATCGAATTGATTAATTGCAGAACGCATAATCACTTCTTGTTCAGCATCATCAATTTCAGGGGTAACTAAAAATTCGGCATCCGCAGTAAAAAAATCTGCTTCTAAAAATTGATGTATTTTTGCACGCTGCTGACCTTCAACTAATACCTTTACAGTACCATCAGGCAACTTCAATAGTTGCAAAATAGTCGCGATAGTACCAACACTGTGCAGGTCATCTAGTTGCGGCTCTTCTTTAGCGGCTTCTTTTTGTGCCACAAGCAAGACTTGTTTGTTCTGCTCCATTGCAGCTTCTAAGCAACGGATGGATTTTTCACGGCCCACAAATAGTGGAATAACCATATGCGGATACACCACTACATCACGTAATGGTAGAACTGGTATCTCAATGCGCTCGGAACGCTCCAGGTTCATATTCTTCTCTCTTTCCGTCAGTATCTTTAGAAATAATATGGGGGCAAGTCGCTAAGATTCAACATTATTTTCAATTAAAAATAAAAAAGGAGGCCAATGCCTCCTTTTTGTCTGTTTATTAGCTAAATTACACTATTCTGCAGATATTGCTTTCGTTTCTGTATTTTCAAACATCAACAATGGTTCTGACTCACCGTTAATTACAGACTCGTCGATAACTACTTTAGAAACACCTTCTTTTGATGGTAATTCATACATAGTATCTAATAATATCGCTTCTAAAATTGAACGAAGACCACGAGCACCCGTTTTACGGTTCATTGCTTTTTTAGCAATTGCTCTCAACGCATCTTCACGAAATTCTAATTCAGCACCTTCCAAATCAAATA
>SAMEA5043647__coassemble_80_pt1 | contig 34087 bp, 34 predicted proteins | sample SAMEA5043647__metabat2_low_PE_001 | metagenome-assembled genome bin SAMEA5043647 (sample SAMEA5043647) | Gadus morhua | reverse complement strand
ACCATGAAAGATACACCACCGAAAATTGCACAGTTAACTGTGATTAACGGAAGGAAGATACCTAATGCATTGTACAAAGGTGGGAAGAAACGGTCTAAAACCATTTCTAAGATTTGTACAAGAGCGGCAATAACACCGATGAAAGTTATGAAGTTAAGGAAACTTAAATCCACACCTTCTACTAGCGCGCCATCTTTTAATAAGTAGGTATAAACCAAGTTATTTAAAGGCACAGCAAGAGTCAGTACAACAACTACTGCAACACCAAGACCAAATGACGTCTTTACTTTTTTAGATACGGCAAGAAACGTACACATACCTAAGAAAAATGAAAGTGCCATGTTCTCGATGAAGATCGATTTTACAAGCAAACTAATATAATGTTCCATTTCGACCTTACTCCTTCGCTTCTACTTGTTCAGGCTTAAAGATACGGATAGCCCAAATCATAAAACCAATTAAGAAGAATGCTGATGGTGCTAGTAACATTAAGCCATTTGGTTGATACCAACCGCCATTAGAAACTAACGGAAGAACTTCAACACCAAACAATTTACCAGAACCTAATAGCTCACGGAAAAATGCAACAGTGATAAGAACAAAACCATAGCCTAAACCATTGCCAATACCATCAATAAAAGATGGTAACGGCTTAGATTTCATAGCAAAAGCTTCAGCACGTCCCATTACAATACAGTTTGTAATAATCAGACCGACAAAAACAGACAGTTGCTTAGAAATATCGTAAAGATAAGCTCTTAAGATTTGGTCAACAACAATTACTAATGATGCGATGATTGCCATTTGAACAATAATACGCACACTACTAGGTATATGATTACGAATTAATGAAACAAAAAAGTTAGAGAATGCAGTAACAAACATTACCGCAATAGTCATAACAAATGCTGTTTCTAATTTCGTTGTTACTGCAAGCGCAGAACATACACCAAGAACTTGCAACGCGATTGGGTTGTTATCCAATACTGGCGCTAAAATATTCTTTTTAAGATCTTTAGTATTCATTAGTTAAGGTCTCCTGCTTTCACTTTAGCAAGGAAAGGACCGAAACCCATATCGCCAAGCCAAAAATCAAACGTATGCTGAACACCGTTACTTGTTAATGTTGCGCCAGATAATCCATCTACGCCTGATACAGAATCAGCAGGAGCGCCACCTTTAACGACTTTAATAGCAAGAGTGCCATCAGCGTTAAACAGTTTCTTTCCGATGAATTGTGCGCGCCATTGTGGATTTTCTACTTCGCCACCAAGTCCTGGGGTTTCAGCTTGATCGTAATATGTAATACCAGCAATAGTATTACCATCAGTCTCAATCGCTAAAAACGCGTACATCATCGACCAAAGACCAGACCCATGAATAGGTAAAATAATACGAGTAAGCTCATTGTCTTCTTTTACTAGGTAAACTAACCCAATATTAGAACGACGAATGATTTTCGCTTTATCTTGTTCAGGCGTAAGCTTAATTGATGTTGCTGAATCTTTAGCAGAAGCACGTTGGTTAAAACTTGCTGCATTGCCTTCAACGAATTCACCTGTTGAAAAATCAACTAAACGAGGCTCAATATATTCTTGGTATATCGCAGGAATATCTGTGCCTTTGTCATTTAAGCTAGCAACAGCAACAATATTTTTTTGCTTATCAAGAACCGCATTATATTGTTGCTTATCTTTTAATAAAGAAGCCGCCATTGATACGACAAGTGAGCACACTAAACTCAAGCCGACAACAACTAGCAGTGTCTTTTTAATGCTATCGTTATTACTTGCCATAGCGTTTTAGTCTCCGTTTCACGTTACCTTCAACAACAAGGTTATCAAACAGTGGAGCAAATAAGTTTGCAAACAGAATAGCTAACATCATACCTTCTGGGTACGCAGGGTTAACTACACGGATCATTACAGCCATACCACCAATTAAAATACCGTACCACCACTTACCTTTACTGGTAAATGAAGCCGATACAGGGTCTGTTGCCATAAAGATCATACCAAACGCAAAACCACCAAGAACTAGGTGCCAATGCCAAGGCATGCTAAACATTGCGTTTGTATCAGAACCAATAAGATTAAACAGCGTTGACGCTGCAACCATACCGATCATAACACCCGCAATAATACGCCAAGATGCAATACGCATATAAACGATCATTAGGCCACCAAGGATCAGAGCAAGAGTCGAAACCTCACCAATTGAACCTGGGATATTACCAATGAATGCATCCATCCAAGAGATAGTGTTGCCAGTTACTGTATTAACTAGACCGCCTTGACCGCCTTGTGCCCATTGGCTAAGTGCTGTTGCACCAGAGAAGCCATCAGCAGCAGTCCAAACCGCATCACCTGAAATTTGAGCTGGGTATGCAAAGAATAAGAATGCACGACCCGCAAGCGCTGGGTTTAGGAAGTTACGACCAGTACCACCAAAGATTTCTTTTGCAACAACAACACCAAAGGTAATACCTAATGCTGCTTGCCATAAAGGAAGCGTTGGTGGAACGATCAATGCGAAAAGAATAGAAGTAACAAAGAAACCTTCGTTTACTTCATGCTTACGCACCATACAGAACAATACTTCCCAGAAGCCACCAACAAGAAACACAATTGCATATATTGGTAAGAAGTAAGTTGCACCCAGTAGCATGCTACTGCCCCAGCCTGCATCAGCACTTATAGTGCCGCCAAGCATTTCGGTAAACCAGTAGTGCCAGTCACCAGAAACGACAGCTGCTAATTCAGCGCCAGAGTACATGTGCTCAAGAGCAACAATCGCTTGATGACCTGAGTTGTACATACCCCAAAATGTTGCAGGGAATACAGCAAACCAAACCATGATCATGATACGTTTTAAATCAACGCTATCACGTACATGTGAACCACCTTTGGTAACTAAACCAGGCGTATAAAACAGAGTTGCAGCCGCTTCATAAAGCGCAAACCACTTCTCATATTTACCGCCAGGTTCAAAATGAGGTTCAATTTTTTCAATAATCTTTAACAGGCTCATTGATTACCCTTCCTTCTCGATGGTATCCAAAATCTCACGAAGCATTGGACCATACTCATATTTACCAGGGCACACATACGTACATAGACCTAGATCATCTTCATCTAATTCTAATGCACCTAAACGTGCAGCACTGTCAACATCACCAGCACAAAGGTCACGCAATAACATGGTAGGTTCCATGTCTAATGGCATTACACGTTCGTAACTACCAATTGGCACCATTGCACGATCACTACCATTGGTAGTTGTTGTCATGTTAAACAGTTGACCTGAGAATACATGGCTTAGGAATGAACGAGTAACAGAGAATTTGTTTTTACCAGGGACAGCCCAGCCTAAAAACTCTTTCTCACGACCTTCACGAAGAACACATACTTGCTGATGGTAAGGACCAAGGTAGGCATGAGGGCCAGACGCTTGAGTACCATTTAATACAGAACCAGAAATGATTCGTACTTCACCAGGCATAACTTCGCTATCAGTTAATTCAAGTAAGCTAGCACCAGTAATAGTACGAACTAAACGAGGATTATTTACAGCAGGTCCAGCTAGAGAAACGATTCTGTCAGAGTAGATTTCACCCGTTAAGAATAATTGACCAAAAGCAATAACGTCTTGGTAGCCAATGCTCCACGCCACATTATTTAGATCCACAGGATACAAATAATGCATGTGAGTACCCGCTAACCCTGCTGGATGAGGGCCATCAAATACATGTTCTTCAACATTGCTTTGAGAAGAACGAGGTAAACTACCACCTTTCTTACATACATAAACCTTCTCACCTGTTAAAACAGATAATAGATCTAGGCCTGCAACAAAAGCGTCTTCTTGTTGGTTAATGATCACTTCTGCATCAGCTGCTAAAGGATTAGTATCCATAGCAGTTACAAAGATAGCCTTTGTTTCAGAATCGATCGCTGGAACCTTGCTGAACGGACGAGTACGTAATGCAGTCCATGCACCAGAATCAATAAGCTGTTGCTTAACCGTATCACGGTCAAGAGAAGCTAACTGATTTGCTGCATAGCTATTAAAAGTAACCTGCTCTTCGCCTTCAACTGCAATAACTACAGATTGAAGTACACGTTTTGCACCACGGTTAATTTCAACAACTTTACCACTTACTGGAGCAGTAAAAATAACACCAGGATTCTTTTTATCAGCAAAAAGAATCTGACCTTTTTTAACTACATCTTCAACGCGAGCATGCATCGTAGGACGCATACCAACGTACTCTTCGCCAAGCAAGGCGACTTTACTGATGGCTTTACCATCATTAATCACCTGAGTTGGAACTCCTGCAATAGGAAGATCCAAACCCTTTTTTATTGTAATCATACGCACTTGCACTAATTTAATTGGGAAAAAGGATTCTATATAAGACACGACATTACTAATTCATGTTCAGTGTTAATAATTAAAACTATCAACACAATAACAATCTAGTAATATGCTTTTTACATAAAGACGAAAAAAGCTATTTTAAGGCGGAAGATTCTAGCATTTTTTATAGTGTGCATGCCACGCTCAATAGCCAGATTCCCACAATTTTTTGCTCTTCATTGTTAGAAATCATTGAAATGCTTTACGCATTTTAGATCCAGTGCACAATTATTGCTCAAAAATCAAAAATACCACCTTAGTGGCAATGACATGGGTAACACGTAAAAAATCAACAAGAAAAAGTAACCATTGTTTGCTTAATGTTAAGGAATAAACAATCTTGTTTCATCATTAACTTTTTGATCCACCCATACAATTAGGTGAGCTCGGAACCAATTCAGAATCCAACGCCTGCCATTCTGATTCCGTGTAAGTATGAATGGCTAGTGCATGAATATGGTTCGCCAATTCATCCGCTAATATTGCATTAATCATTCGATGACGAGCTAATAAGCGCTTATCATTAAACTGATCACTAACCACTATGACTTTAAAATGGCTCTCAGATCCTTCTGGTACATTGTGCATATAACTCTCATTCAATACTTTTAAGTATGATGAAGACAGCTCTGAGTGTAATTTTTGCTCTATTTGTTGCTGAATCATATAAATCCCTTCTTTATTTCAATTCTTCTATTTCCACTTTATACACCATTTGCGACAATAGCCAGAAGCGTTCCTTATTTGAAGATCCTATATATGAAAACTGAATTATGTTTGTTTGATCGTACTCTCAATCTACAGCGTTACCCAAAACGTGCTCAAGAATTATTACAAGCATGGGATGCCGGTGATGAGTTCATCATTAAGCATGTAGAAGAAGAGCTAAACCTAGAAGACAATAAAAACATCCTTATCTTAAATGATAATTTTGGTGCTTTATCTTGCTGGTTCTCTGAAAAGCACAATGTCACCATGATGACCGATTCGTTTGTTTCTCAACGAGGTACATTAAAAAACCTACAACGTAATCAATGTAACCGCGTACAGTTGATCTCTTCAACGGAGGAAATGCCTGAAGGTTTCGACCTTGTGATAATGCAAATCCCAAAAAACAATCGAATGCTCGCTTGGCAACTTCAACAGCTTCGCCAATCAATGACGGCTGAATGCCCAATTATTGCCGTAAATAAAGCGAAAGAAATACACAGCTCAACACTTGAAGTTTTTGAAGACTATTTAGGGGAAACCAAGACATCATTAGCTTGGAAAAAACACCGCCTAGTTTTCTCAAATGCAAATGCAACCAATCCACTAACCATTGCAGAAGCCGTGTGTTGGAGTGTTGATAATGAAGATATCGATCTGCTAAATTACCCTAATGTGTATTCAGGTGAGCGTTTAGATCAAGGCGCTCGTTTTATGCTTGAACATATTCCAGTTGATGCAGAATTGCGTCATATCATCGACTTAGGTTGTGGCAATGGTGTTTTGAGTGTTAAAGCTGCTCAACTAAATCCAGAAGCACGAATTACCTGCATAGATGAAAGCTTTATGGCTGTAGAATCAGCTCGTCGTAATTTAGAAGTCAATCTAGGCAAAGAACGTCAATTTCAGTTTATTGCGAATAACTGCTTGGATGGATTTAAAAAACACAGCAGTTACTTAGTATTATGTAATCCTCCTTTTCATCAAGGCCAAGCCGTTACTGACCATATTGCATGGCAAATGTTCTGTGATGCTAAGCACATCTTATGCAAAGAAGGGAAATTATTAGTTATTGGAAACCGTCATCTTGATTATGATGATAAATTATGTCGCTTGTTCGGTGAAGAAAACGTCACCACCATTGCTAGCAATTCAAAATTCGTTATTTTAGAAGCTGTTAAAGCTGAAAAATCAAAATAAAAAGGATATCCCAATGAAAAAGGCCATTATTGCCCTTTCTGCTCTATTTTTAGCTGCATGTAGTGCTCCTTCTGATCCTCAGTTGGATATCCGACCTGTTGCTTCTTCAAGTGCACACCAAATTGTTGATGGCACGACGCTTACTTTGGATAGTAGCGATCTTAGAACAGCACAATACGTCGCTGTTATTGATAACGGACGCCAGAACGTACAACCTATTCACGCTAAGCAAAATTTACGCGTAACGCTGGAAGATGCGTTATCTACTCAATTGAAAGCTCAAGGGTTTGTAATTACCGTAGACAGTGATAACACCTTACGTTTAGACATCATTGAAGCATTAGTCAGTGTTCAACACTCTCTAATGAGCAATGACATGAAAACAGAAGTGAAACTTCAAATAACCGCTGAAACTCCACAAGGTAAATTTGTTAAAACCTACACTGGTGTTTCTGAGAAAACGGGCGCGATGAGTGCTAATAATGAAGCAATTGAAGGCGTACTTAACGATCTTATCAATGCAGTATTAGATAAGATTGCCGTTGATGAAGAACTTCAAACCTACATTAAAGGTAATTTCTAATCATGAAACTAACATCAAAAGTGGCTCTTTTAATTGCCGCACTTGGCTTCAATCAATCAGCATTGGCTGAATCCGTAAAATTTGATACCACATTAGGGAGCTTTACTATTGAGCTCAATGCAGAGAAAGCGCCAATTTCTGTCGCTAACTTTATTCGCTATGTCGAAGATGGAAGCTACGTAGGAACGCAATTCCATCGAGTGATCCCTGGTTTTATGGCTCAAGGCGGCGGTTTTGATAAAGACATGCTGAAAAAATCGAATTATGGCCCAATTAAAAACGAAGGTTATAACGGTTTAGGTAATGATACCGCTACGGTTGCAATGGCTCGTACCAATAACCCGGATTCAGCAACTCGTCAGTTTTACATTAACTTAAATGACAATGATTTCTTAAACGCAAATCAACGTCCACCAGGTTATGCTGTTTTTGGTAAAGTAACCCAAGGTTTTGACATTATTCAAAAAATGGCCTCAAAACCAACCAAAGCCCTTGCCAATGGGATGCGTGACATTCCCGTTGAGCCAATTATCATAACTAAAGCAACATTGATTAAATAATCAAGTTAAGATAATCCAATTACAGAGCAGCTTTCGAGCTGCTCTGTTGTTTATGCTGAATTATTTCCCTCTTTTATTCCTATTATAAGAATAACAAGGAGCGTTACATGTCCCATTCGATGCAATGGAAAACCGCAATTAAAAGTTACATGGATAAACGCCTACTTTGGGTTTTTATGCTTGGTTGTTCAAGTGGTTTCCCGTGGGTTCTTATCGGCTCAAATATGTCAGGTTGGCTTCAAGATGCAGGGTTAACTCGTGCTGCTATTGGCTATTTCGGTTCAGTATTTGCAGTTTATGCCATTAATTTTATGTGGGCACCTTTGGTTGACCGTGTAAAATTACCTTTCCTGAGTAAAAAATTAGGGCAACGTAAGAGTTGGATTTTCCTCTGCCAAGGCATTGTATTAGTCTCAACCTTCCAAATTGCAGGTTTAAACCCTACCGATAATCTGGTGCTTATCTCAATGTTCGCACTCGTTATTTCAATCGCTTCTTCTACTCAAGACATTGCCATTGATGCCTTCCGTATAGACACTTTTCCTAAATCAGAGTCAACCAAAATGCCACAAGCTTCTGCAATGGCCGTTATTGGTTGGTGGACTGGTTACTCCCTCCCTGGATATTTTGCTTTTGTTAATGCAGATACTATCGGATGGAATAATGTCTACTACGGTATGACCGCGATTGTGGCTCTATTAATGGTCTTCACTTTATTAGTTGGAGAACCAAAAACTAAACGTGATGAACTGCAACATGAAGCAGAAGAACGATACAATAAAGTCATTGGCTCAAAAACGGCTACTTGGTTTTCCGTAACGATCATCGAACCATTTTATGATTTCTTTAAACGTAATGGCGTAAAAACCGCTTGTACCCTGTTGTTATTCGTTTTCTTATTTAAAATTGGCGAAGCCTTTTTAGGAAGAATGTCGATTACGTTTTACAAAGAAATTGGATTCAGTAATGAACAGATTGGTTATTACTCAAAATTAATTGGTTGGGGAGCGACCATCTTCTTTACACTTTTAGGCAGTTTAATTAATGTCCGTTTTGGTGTTATTAAAGGTCTAATGATTGGTGGGGTAGCGATGGCAGCAAGTAATTTGATGTTTGCATTGATTGCAAATGTTGGCCCTAACGAACACTTATTCTTAGCAACCATCATTGTTGATAATTTCACAACGGCTTTTTCTACCGTTGCCTTTGTGTCCTTCTTAACTATTTTAACTGGCGAAGCTTTCTCTGCAACGCAGTACGCCTTACTTGCCTCTTTAGGGAACTTAGGTCGGACGACATTAGCCTCTTTCAGTGGAGAGCTTGCCGACTATCTAAATAGTTGGCCTCTATTCTTCATATTGACAGCGGTAATGGTTATCCCAAGCCTAATTATGTTGCTTATGCTTAAAGATCACTTTAAAGCCCTACTTGATAAGTCTCAAGGTTCTTAAACCAGAGAAGTCATAACAAGTTTGCTACCAAAGCCCCCCTAACTCGGGGGCTTTATTGTTTCCAGATCACAAAATCATGTCAAATTAACGTCAAGTAAGTGATTTTGATCACTGTTTATTTATAGTTAAATTTATAAACAAGATCAAGATCTACATATAACATCAACATTACATTTTTTGCATTTAAAAAAGTGAACTTTATCTATATTATGTGCACAACTTAAGGGCAAGAATTAAACCCACTTGCTGATTATTAGTAATACATAACTATAGAGATGCCATTATGCGTAAATCCCTTTTAGCTCTATCTGTTCTTGCTACTCTTTCTGCTCCTACTTTCGCTGCTGATTACACCGACGGCGATACTCATAAAAACGATTTTAAATTCATGCAGTTTAACTACATGTATTCAATTGATGAGAAGCCAGCATCAAGCACAGCTGCAGAAAACACACATGACTATTTAGAGATGGAATTTGGCGGTCGCTCTGGGATCTTTGATCTTTATGGTTACGTTGATGTATTCAACCTAGCAAACAAAGACGACACAGATAAATCTACATCACCAGATAAAATGTTCATGAAATTTGCACCACGTATGTCTTTAGACGGACTAACTGGTAAAGATTTATCAATGGGTCCTATTCAAGAACTGTATGTTGCAACTCTATTTAACTGGGGCGGCAATAACGGCGGCGTAAATAACTCTTTCTGGGGTTTAGGCTCTGATATCATGGTTCCTTGGTTAGGTAAAGTTGGTCTTAATGTTTATGGTCTTTACGATTTAAACACTAAAGATTGGAACGGCTACCAAGTGTCAGCTAACTGGTTCAAACCATTCTACTTCTTCGATAATGGTTCATTCATTTCTTACCAAGGTTACATTGATTACCAATTAGGTATGGACGATGATAAGGCTGGTACAAAGAGCAATGGTGGAGCTATGTTTAATGGTATCTACTGGCATTCAAACCAGTTTGCTGTTGGTTACGGCCTAAAAGCTTACCAAGATATTTACGGTTTAGATGATGGTTCTGCAACTAACTTCTTCACAGGTGATACTGGCAAATGGGAATCATCAGGCGTGAGCCACTATGTAAGTGTTACTTACAAATTCTAATCTAAGCTAGAATCTCGATTTTATTAAGGCGCTCATCATGAGCGCCTTTGTTTTTTCCAGTAAACCCATTACACTACTTTCATTATTTATCTTCGACGGATATGAGTGTGAATATCACCATTCTTGGCCCTGGAGCCGTAGGTTCATTGTGGGCATGTTATTTTCAAAAAGCAGGTCATAACGTCTCTTTATGGACAAGAAATACCGTCCCTTCAGATATATCACTGTCTTTGTCTGCACAAGAAAACTCATCTCATCAATTCTCTTGTGACAATCCTGAATCATTACCCCATTGTGATTTACTTTTTATTACAGTCAAAGCATGGCAAGTTAACCTCGCCCTTCTTCCGTTACTTCCTCTTTTATCAAAAGAGACCATATTGCTTTTCATGCATAATGGTATGGGTGTAATTGATACCATGGAAAATGAACTAACGCATCACCCTATACTGCAAGCCACAACGACGCACGCGGCACTAAAACACAATAAAAACCACGTAGAGCATACTGGTGTAGGTGCAACGGTTATTGGTCCATTTAACTCATTAGGTAAGCAATGCTTATTTATGAAAGAGGTACTAGATCACTCTCTTACTAATGTTGAATGGAATGAATCAATCCAAACCGCACTTTGGAAAAAGCTCGCCATTAACTGCGCAATAAACCCATTAACCGCAATCCATCAATGTAAAAATGGCGATCTACTGCATCCTAAATTGCATAGTGATGTTTTAGCTATCTGTAATGAAGTCTATCTGGTGCTTGAAAAAAATCACATTGATTGGTCTTTAAAGGAATTAATCACCACCGTTAATCTGGTGATTACCGCAACGTCTGTAAATTACTCGTCAATGAATCGAGATTGTTTTTATCAGCGAAAAAGTGAAATCGACTTCATTACTGGTTATCTTTTACAGCAAGCCAAGAAACATCGTATTTCAATCCCAACCAACCAAGCCTTGTATAATAAAATTAAACAATTAGAAGAGTACTTATTATGACCACCAATATTCTAGTCTGTCTTGCTCCCGGAACGGAAGAACTTGAAGCAATTACCGTTATTGATATTTTAGAGCGCGCTAAATTTAAGGTCACCATTGCTAGTACGGCCTTTGATGGTTCATTAACAATGAAAGCAGCTCAACGAGTAACACTAACGGCAGACGTAAAATTAGTCGATGTGGCTGATGAAGAATTTGACTGTATTGTCCTTCCTGGTGGATTAAAAGGCTCTGAAAACTTCCGCGACAGTACATTATTAATTGAGCTACTAAAACAACAAAAAGACGATGGTAAATGGGTTGCAGCAATTTGCGCAGCGCCTGCCATCGTACTCCAACATCATAATATTTATCCTGCCGCTTTAATGACGTGTTACCCAGCACTAATGCACCACATCCCAGAACAAAATCGCCGAGTAAAACGTGTGTTTACCGATGTACTAAATAACCTAATTACAAGTCAAGGCCCGGGTTCTGCACTGGAGTTTGCAATGGAAATTGTGACGCAATTTGGTGGTAAAGAACTGACCACTCAATTAGCGGCTGACTTAGTAACACTACCAACATTAAATTACCATCAAGCCTAATCGGATGCTTGAAATCCCAATACCAAATAAAATTGCCATTGGGATTTCCTTCTTTTTTCTTTCTCTACACTATGATGCGGTTTCTTTTCTCGTCACTATGAAGGTTACGATAAAAATAAGACTTGCTCCCATTATTTGAATAACAGTAAAACTTTCACTCAACCATAAAAAAGCAAACAGAGCACCGAATATAGGCTCACTTCCCATTAAAATAGACACTCTGGTCGGTGACATCCTCTTCACGCTGTAATTTTGAGCATAGAAAGCAAATACGGTACAAAATAAAACAAGATAAAGAGCTAACAACCAGAAAGAGAACTCCATTGGAATGGTGTCAATAAATTCAGTACCATGAATAGACAACAATAAAATAATAGAAAGAATCGAGACAACACTTGATTGAACGCTTGTCACCATAATAGGGTCAACCTCTTTATCAACCATCACTTTTTTAGTCAATACGACCATAAACCCTCTTAATACGGCCGCCATTAACATTAAAACATCGCCAATATTTATATTAATTTGATGAACGTTAGCATTGGTTAATAAAAACACACCAATGACAGACATAATAGATAAAAAGAAGAGCTTATTCGTGGGTCTATTTTTATTTATCAGCCATTCAACAAATGGAGTAAAAACGACAAATAAACTAATAAGGAAAGCAGCATTAGACGCTGTCGTGTTTTTTATTCCATACGTTTCACAAATGAAGATTAAAAATAAAATAAATCCTGTTGGAATAACCGATTTCCAATGCGCTATATTTTTTCGATAAATAACGATGGGTAATAAAATGAGTGTCGTCATAACAAACCGAATCATTAAAAAAACCAACACTCCAGTAAATAAAAGGGCTTCTTTCGCAATCCCATAACTTGTTCCCCAAAATATAGCGACAAGTAATAACATCAAAGGAGGAATATATTGATTAAGGGAACCTTGTTGCTCTCTAGTTACACAGCTTTCCATCGCTATTCTCTTTTTTCTTTGTGAGATAACATAACTCACATCCTTATTTGCACTAACATACTGGAAACTGATAGGTTAAATAATCCCCTCTTAAATCAAATCTTTTGTGACTGATGGACATAAATAAGCTAATTACCCTATTACCAGATATGGCTGCCTTTGTAACCGTGGTGGACTCAGGAAGTTTCAGTAAAGCTGCGATCATTCTTGATATGACACCATCAGGAGTAAGTCGTCAGGTTTCTCGTCTTGAAAAAGCACTACAAGTGAAGCTATTAGAAAGAACGACTAGAAAACAAATTCTGACCGTTGCTGGACAAGATACTTATAATTATTGTAAAAACATTGTCGATAACGCTCAAGAGGTTGTAAACGTATCTGACAGTAATAACAATAAAATTGAAGGTGAATTAAGGATTGCCACACCGAAAGCCTTTGGTAATAAAGTGCTGCAACCTCTTCTTCGTATCTTTGTTCATCACTACCCACACATTACTCTCAAGATAAAAGTAACCGATCAACCTTGCGATCCTATTCATGACAATCTTGACTTAATTTTCAAACTTACAAATAGTCCTCAAGAAAACTTAGTCGCTAAAAAACTAGGGGATGTAGATTTGATCCTTTGTGCTTCTCCAGAGTATTTAAAACAAAAAGGAATCCCCAACCATCCTATGGAATTAAGTGCTTACGACTGTTTATACCTTGGTGAAACTCAACATGATAACCAATGGCTATTTGAGAAAGGTAATGAGTGCTTAACCATGACGGTTAATGGTCGGTTTATTGTTAACCACACAGAAATGCGATTGGATGCAGTTAAACACCATCTTGGTATTGGTGTCTTTCCTGACTTTGTTGTAAGAGAAGATCTTACTCATGGGAAGTTAATAGAAGTAATGCCAGATTGGACACTTCAGGGAAATTACACAGGTGAGATCATCATGCAGTTCTTAAGAAGTAATCATATGCCTAATCGGTTGAGAGTATTTATTGATTTCATGGTTCAACAATTTAAAACGCAGACATAAAAAAAGAGAGCTAATTATTCAGCTCTCTTTATCTCATTCTACCGAATTAACACGTCGCGTGTTACGGACGGTAAACTTTCACATTTTTATAGCCATTTTCAATTAACAATAACGCTTGAAGTCGGCTCATTACACCGCGATCACAGTACAATAGGTACTCTTTAGATTGGTCTAAATCACCAAACTGAGTCGCAATTCTAAAGAAAGGTAAGTGTTTAACCTCGACGCCTTCAATGATTAATGGACTTTCATCTTCTTCTTCCGCACTACGGATATCAAGAACAACCACATCAGAACCTAACTCAGACACCATTTCAACTTCAGGTGCTTGCTCTTGGCTTTCTTTTTCAATCGCACGAATATCCATCACACGAGCATCGTAAATTACTTGATCAAGAATAGAAAAATCAAACTTAGCTTCTTCTTTCTCTAATTTTAACTTTTCAGCTTTGATGGTTGGTTTCTTAGAAATAACACCACAGTACTCAGGCATTGTTTTAGCAAAATCTTCGGTACCAATATCACGAGCAACATTAATGATGTCTTCTTTATCCCAGTTGATTAGCGGGCGAAGAATCAATGTATCAGTGACATTATCAATGTGACGTAAGTTAGTCAGTGTTTGGCTTGATACTTGACCTAGCGCTTCACCAGTAACCATACCTTGGATACCTAACTTCTCAGCAACCATGCCACCTGCACGCATAAACATACGCTTTAGGATAACACCCATTTGACCATCATCAACTTTCTCAAGGATCTCAGCAACCACAGGTTCAAAATCGACCGCAATGAATTTTACTTTTGCAGATGAACCATATTTCTTCCATAAGAAATGAGAAACTTGTTTAACACCAATTTCGTGAGCAGGGCCACCTAGGTTAAAGAACATGTAATGCACTTTTGAGCCACGTTTGATATGTAAATAACTTGAAACGCCTGAATCAAAGCCACCAGAGATCAAGCTTAATACGTCTTCTTGAGTTCCAAGAGGGAAACCACCAAGACCTTTATGACGAGCAATCACTAAGTTTAGTTTTTCATTTTCAACTTCAAACTTAACGGTAACGTCAGGATTTTTTAATTTTACTTTTGCAGATTCAACCGCCTGATTTAAACCGCCACCTACGTAACGCTCTAATTCAATCGAGGTAAATGGATGAGTACCACGACGCTTCACACGAACACAGAATGTTTTGCCTTCAATGATCTCACGGTTCATCTCTAAACATTGTTCATAGATGTCGTGCATATCAGCAAATGCTGTTTGTTTTACTTCTAACGTATGGTGAATACCCGGAGTATGCGTTACAGCCGTAAGTACTTGATTACGGTATGTGCCATCAAGACCTGAAACTTCAATGTAATCACGACGGTTAATCACTTCAACGCCTTTGGTATCACGTTGAATGATGCTACGTAAATTCGTTTCAAGAATACGAATAAAACGCTTACGTACTGAATCACTTTTAACAAAAACTTCTGGATGTGGCTTAACGATAAACTTCATAAATAGGCTTCACTGGTGTGGTGTAACGATCAAATAAATACGATTAGATTAGATTGGCGATGCCCTAATCTGAGGCGCAAGATTATACCCAAAAAAAAGGCAGGTTGCTAATTCAACCCGCCTTTCCTGTTTAATATCCCTAATTACGTTACGTAATTAGTCTTGTTTAGTTTTTCGCTACAGGTACTTCATCACTTTCATACGGTTTACCTTGCATGATACTGATTTCAACTCTACGGTTTCGAGCCCGTTGCGCGGCTGTTTTATTAGGACCTAATGGTTCTGTTGATGCCATACCACGAACTCGTAAACGATCGCTATTAAACCCTTTAACTCGCAGCATTTCATGCCCAACCGATACCGCTCTCTGAGCTGATAGATCCCAATTAGAACGGTATAATTCCGACTCTAATGGTTGGTTATCAGTGTGACCAGAAACACGAATAATGCCCGGAACATCTTTAACTAGCTCACCAATCTGACGAATCAACGGGCGAAATTTAGGTTGTAAAAATGCGGACCCCGCAGGGAATGCACCTTTTTCACGAATACGAATAACAAGTTGCTGACCTAAGTTTTCAACTTCTACTGCACCTTCCGCAATTTCACGCTCTAACGCTTTTTTAATTGTCTCTTCTAACTCTTGCTGACTCTGGTTTTGACTTTGAGATTCAGCGTCACTTTGCGCATTAGTTTGCGTCGATGTGGACGATGATTCTCCACCAGTTAAATTACCAGCTTCGCGTTTTGAACCACCCGCACGATCCGATTCTCCATCATGAAAATCCAATGTTTTCTGAGGAATATCGATCGTTTGCTGCATAATCACTTCAATCGGTGTCGGCTCTGGTCGCCCAGGTCTAAACTCTTGCGCAATCACACTTGTCCCTTTTGGAATGTCTTTTACTTCAAGCACATTCTGAACGCCGAACGCGAATTTCATGGAGCCTGCAATTTGTTTAAATTTCAGTACATCCATTTCCGAAAAAGAAAGCAATAAAACAAAGAAACACATCAATAGCGTTGCTAAATCCGCAAATGTTGCCATCCATATAGGGGAACCAGGAGGACATTTACACTTATCTTCATCTTCCATCATGAGCTCCTAATCTATTCTTCGCCAGTATCAACAACGCGTTTTTTCTCGTTTAAATAATTACGTAGATAACTATCAATAACACGAGGATTTTGACCATCTTGAATAGCAAGAATGCCATCAAGGATCAAACGACGGTTTAGTTTTTCTTGTTCTTTACGTAATTCCAATTTATGTGCAATAGGGAATGCAATCATATTTGAAATAACTGAACCATAAAGCGTCGTTAAAAGTGCGACAGCCATGGCAGGACCAATTGACTTAGGATCATCCATGTTTGATAACATACCGACCAAGCCGATTAGTGTACCGATCATACCCATTGCAGGTGCTACATCACCAAAGGCGGTAAAAACACCAATGCCTTTTTCATGTCGCTCATTGGTTAATGCGATGTCTTTTTGCAGTGTCGCTTTAACGACTTCCGCGTCATGACCATCAACCAATAAATCAATGCCTTTTTGCATAAATGAATTGCTGATCTCTTTTTCTTCTAATGCAAGAAACCCCCCCTTTCGAGCAGCATCAGCCATTTCAACAATGGTGACAATTAAATCAACGGGTTCATCGGTTTTAAAAATAAAAGCTTTAGCCGCAATTTTACCTGCGCCAAAAAATTGACCTACCGTAAACTTCATTAGTACAACAAATATTGAACCACCAAATACAATAAGAACTGATGTAACATCCATAAAGATGGCTAGGCCACCCGCTAGTACCATTGCCATGATGATAAATGCAAAACTACCAACTAAGCCTATTAACGTTGCTAAATCCACAGAGCGCTCCCCTATCTTGCTGCTTGTGTTTATGTATAGTGTGCTAAGCAAAAATTAAGCCACTAATATATGGCAGATTTTTACCGCTTCTTTTTATATCGACCACAATGCAGGATGGTTTAATTTTATTTGTGAAAAAACATGCTTTAAAGCGCGTTAGATTAAAAAGTAACCCTTTATTACTAAATTTTACCTTTATCCTACACTTTCTCACCAGTTCAATTGACCCTCTCCCCTCTCTGAGTTACCTTTCTTGGATCATTTTAAGAGTGAATCATTATGGCTGTAAAAAAACCGGAAAATTTGACGTTTGAAGCGGCAATTGAAGAATTGGATTCTGTCGTTAATCAGTTAGAAAGTGGCGACTTGCCCCTTGAAGATGCCTTAAAGAAATTTGAGCGTGGCATTTCATTAGCACGAGCAGGTCAAGAAAAACTGACTCAAGCTGAACAACGTGTCGATATTCTCCTTCAAGCTGATGATAATGCAGAACTAACCCCTTTTGATGCCAATGATGACTGATTCACTAAAACAACAACTGCCTATTTTTCAACAGCGTAACATTGAACATTTAAATCAATGGCTTGAAAAGATTGAAATTCAACAACAACCGCTTACTGATGCAATGAAATACGCATTACTATTAGGTGGCAAACGCGCACGTCCTTATCTCGTCTATATTACGGCTAACATGTTAGGCATAGATAGTGAGCATGCAGATGCACCTGCGGCGGCAGTTGAATGTATTCATTCTTACTCATTAATTCATGATGATTTACCAGCTATGGATAATGACGATTTACGTCGTGGTCATGCGACTTGTCATATTAAATTCGATGAAGCAACAGCCATTCTCGCTGGCGATGCATTGCAAACCTTAGCCTTTGAAATTTTGGCTAACGGTACCCTAGCAGAAGAAGCAGAATCCTCGCGTATTGATATGATCCGAGTATTATCTAAAGCATCAGGGGCATCAGGGATGTGTATGGGTCAATCACTTGACCTACAAGCCGAAGGGAAGCAAGTTGATTTACTCTCTTTAGAGCAAATCCATGCCAACAAAACCGGTGCATTAATGAAAAGTGCCATTCAACTTGGTGCGTTATGTGCTGGTGAAAAAGGCAAACAAATACTTCCACAACTTGAAAAATACGCAGACGCTATTGGTCTCGCCTTTCAAGTTCAAGATGATATCTTAGATATCACAAGTGACACCGAAACATTAGGAAAACCTCAAGGCTCTGATATAGCCTTAGAGAAAAGTACCTATCCTGCTTTATTAGGCCTTGATGGTGCTAAACTGAAAGCAGAACAATTATACCAAACGGCTATCACTGCATTAGATGATATTCCATATAACACGGATGCAATGCAAGCGTTCGCTCAATACGTCATCGAGCGTAAAAACTAAAACAGATAAGCGCTGAATAATTATGTCACTTGATATTTCAAAATACCCAATTCTGGCTTTGGCAAACACACCAGATGAACTACGTTCTTTGCCAAAAGAAAGCCTACCTGCTTTATGTGATGAGCTTCGTGCTTATCTTTTAAAGTCTGTCAGTAAATCGAGTGGCCATTTAGCTTCTGGGCTTGGTGTTGTTGAACTGACTGTCGCTTTACATTACGTCTACAATACCCCATTTGATCAACTTATTTGGGATGTAGGCCATCAAGCTTACCCTCATAAGATCTTAACGGGTCGTCGTGAAAAACTGTCTACCATTCGTCAAAAAGATGGATTACACCCTTTCCCATGGCGCGATGAAAGCGAATATGATGTGCTTTCTGTTGGTCACTCTTCAACTTCGATAAGCGCCGCTCTGGGTTTAGCTATCTGTGCTGAAAAAGAGCAAGCCAATAGAAAAGTCATTAGTGTTATTGGTGATGGTGCTATTACGGCAGGCATGGCGTTTGAAGCATTAAACCACGCCGGTGATATACATCCAGATATGTTAGTTGTCTTAAATGACAATGAGATGTCAATTTCAGAAAATGTTGGCGCACTTAATAATCAATTAGCTCGCGTATTATCAGGCAGTTTATACACCTCCATTCGTGAAGGTGGTAAAAAAGTACTCTCTGGTACCCCTACGATTAAAGAATTACTTAAGCGTACTGAAGAACATATCAAAGGGATGGTCATTCCTGGAACGATGTTCGAAGAACTAGGCTTTAACTATATTGGCCCTGTCGATGGTCATGATGTAAACGAATTAGTTCGTACTCTTAAGAATATGCGCAACCTAAAAGGTCCGCAGTTCTTACACATTATGACGAAAAAAGGCAAAGGCTATGAGCCTGCAGAAAAAGATCCTATTAGCTACCATGGTGTACCTAAATTTGATCCAAGCAATCACTCATTACCGAAGTCATCAGGTGGAAAACCAACGTTCTCAAATATTTTTGGTGATTTTCTTTGTGATATGGCAAAGGACGATGACAAATTAATGGCCATCACGCCTGCAATGCGTGAAGGATCTGGCATGGTTCGTTTTTCAAAAGAATTCCCAGGTCAATATTTTGATACCGCAATTGCAGAGCAACACGCAGTAACGCTAGCCAGTGGTATGGCTATCGCAGGTTATAATCCTATTGTCGCCATTTATTCAACGTTCTTACAACGTGGTTATGACCAACTGATTCATGATGTTGCCATCATGAATTTACCTGTAATGTTTGCTATCGACCGTGCTGGTCTGGTTGGTGCCGATGGTCAAACCCATCAAGGTGCTTTTGACATCAGCTTTATGCGCTGTATTCCAAACATGGTAATTATGACCCCAAGCGATGAAAACGAATGTCGCCAGATGCTTTATACGGGACATAAACATACTGGACCAAGTGCTGTTCGCTATCCTCGAGGAAGTGCGACCGGTATTGAGGTTAATAAAGAGATGCAAGCGTTAGAAATAGGTAAAGGTCGATTAATCCGTGAAACTAAAATCACAGAAAAAGGCGAACGTGTTGCTATCTTAAACTTCGGCACCTTTTTATCGAACAGTGTAGAAGCAGCAGAAAAACTAGACGCAACGGTTGCCGATATGCGCTTTGCTAAACCGTTAGATGAAGCCTTACTTTGTGAGTTAGTCACAAGCCATGATGTATTAGTGACCATCGAAGAAAATGCAATTTCAGGTGGTGCCGGCTCAGGCGTTATTGAGTTCCTAATGAAAAACCGTCTAATCAAACCAGTACTTCAACTTGGCTTACCTGACCAATTTATTGCTCAAGGAACACAAGAAGAAATGCATGCTGAGTTAATGTTAGATGCAACAGGTATTGAAAAACAAATCCGAGATTATCTGGATTTATAATTCATATCATTTCATAAAAAAATGCCACAACGTTGTGGCATTTTTTATCACTGTAATAAGTACGATTATCTAATTTAATTTCGGTGCATCAAAATCATTCGGTTCATCACTATAAATACATACATTCCACTTATCGACCAACCCATCTTCAGCAATGCATTGCTGCTCAAAAAATTGTTTAATTTCTTCACGTTGGCAATGAGCCTCAAATACATCGTTATTAGCCCAAATCTCATTGAATGCAATAGGATAGCTTTCTCCTTCAGCAAATGGACTCTGTAACTGACGAGTCACTGTATATTGCTGACAACCATCTTCTCGCATAGTGTTAGGCTCTAACGCTTGCAGCACACGAAATAGTTCATTCAATTTACCTTCTTTTGGTAAAAATTGAGCAATGCAATAGACTTTCTTAGACATGGTAATTTCCCTATATTATGGTTGAATAGTAACAATGCGTTGAAAATAAGATTATCATGGTTTTGTATATATATTACTGGTGAGCCCAATGAAATCAGACGTAGATAAAATGTTGAATAAACATCAAGACTTAACTCATAGTACGGATATGAAAGTAACCTCTCACACTCAACGTGAAGTTGGGGATTGGGTGCTGCATACCGTTATGATTGAAAACTGCAATACTCCGTTTAAATTTAAACGAAGCCAAGCCTACAAATCACTTAAAGGCGCGAACGTAAACATGACTTACTATTCTAGTACTGAGTCTCTTGCCGGTTTTGAACTTGAAATAATGAAAGTTGTTCGAATTAAACGCAGTTAATTTTTCCGTTTTAGCTCTGCTTTATAAAAAACCAAAGCATCTAAAATCGATTTTTCTTTAATTGGCTTAGTTATAATGTAATCCGCACCTGCAGATAAGAATTCGTTTGTCGCGTCTTCTAAAACATCTGCAGTATAAGCATAAATTGGCAGACTCAAATTAAGTATTTTTCTTATGTATCTTGTGGCTTCTATTCCACTCATTTCTGGCATTTGATTATCCATCAAAACCAAATCAAATGAGTGTTCTTTAATCATTTGAATCCCTTCAGCCGCAGAAGTTACCCACGTTACATCTAAGCTGTATTTTTGACAGTATGCTTTTGCGATATACGCATTAGATTTATTATCTTCTACCAATAATACTTTCAAATTTGTTGGCAATAAATATTCATTATGACTTGAAGCGGCTAAAGGCAGTTCTTTTTTATACTCGATCACTTCAACAGGAAGCCTAATCGTAAATGACGTCCCTAAACCCGGTGAGCTAACAACCGTAATCGACCCATTAAGCAAATGCAATAATTGCTTAACGATCGCCAAACCGAGACCACTGCCACCAAATTTTCTTGTTCCAGTCGATTCCACTTGTATAAATGGGTCAAACACCGATGCTTGGTTTTCAATATCAATACCAACCCCGGTATCCTCAACATCAAAACATAAAAATATTTGTCCATTTTTTGATTCAAGATTTAAGCTAAGGGTGACCTGTCCAATCTCAGTAAACTTCACGCCATTACTCAATAAATTAAATAGGATTTGAGTTAATCGAACTTTATCTGTATATAAAATAACATTATTATCAATGTTATTATTTAGATTGAACGTAATATTTTTTTCCATACAAAGTGGCGTATATATCGCATTAATCGTATCGAGTACATCATCAAGAACAAACTCTTCAAAATTAATATTTAACTTATCTTGCTCTATCTGAGAGAAATCTAAAATATCGTTTAATACCGCTAATAAATGCTCTCCCCCTTGATGAATGATTTGAATTTGTTTTTTCTGCTCTAAAGGAAGTTGCGCTTGTTTTAATAAACCAGAGATCCCTAGAATACCATTCAGTGGCGTGCGGATTTCATGGCTCATTCTTGCAAGAAAATCAGATTTTACTAGCGTTAATTTTTCAGCGGCTGCTTGTGCTTTATGACTCTCTTCTTTTGCCTCAATAAGCTCAATAAAGATACCTTCAAGCTTTGCGCCTATTTGATCAAATTCAAGAATCCCACTGCCAAGATAATGCTTATTCCCATTCTTTTTCGATACACTTTTTGCATAAGAAAGAAGCGCGTTTAATGCTAATAAAATTCGGTGTTCAAATAGGCCACGGACTAATACCGCAATAGCAATCAATACAAAAAAGGAAAGAACAACACTGTAAATAAAACGCTGTTCAAGTAAAGTCACATTCTCTTTATTTTTTAACGATACGATCGATAAAGAACCATTTAATGATTTTATTTTTAGCGGGGTATAATTTAATATTTTTCCAGAAAAGGTATCTACACCATTTCCGATACACTTTTCGACCTCTGCGTATCTAGGGGTACTTTTCTTTATCGTTGACGATATTAATTTTTTATTATTAACGATAAATATTTCTTGGCTACGACTCACTCTCTTTAAACTATGAACAAACGAAATATTATTATTTAATATTGCGGCATTGTATAAATAACTTCTAACTTCTCCAGTAAAAGAACTAACAACAGGTGTTCGCCTAATCAAAAGATGCGTTATTTTTTCATCTGTAGTAACCGTTAAGTAATACCACGTATTAATATAAATGTTTTTATCTATAATATATTTTAAATTTTCAGAGTTCATACCAAGAAACAAATGATTATCATCACTCCAAAAAACATGATTATTTGCTTCAAGAAAACGAAAGTCAGGTGAGTTTGAGGGTTCTTTAGCTTCTATATCTGAAAAATATTGTTCTAAATTTAAAATTCGACCATTACCATAATGATCTGTTAGTCCGAGGCTGCCCGCATCGGTATCTTGTCTAATTTGTAAAATAGCTAAACGATGATTAAAATAATTTTCTAATAGTGCCGATGTTTGTTCTAAATTCCGTTTAACTTCTTCATTAATGGTATTCACGCTTAATTGATAAGTATGAATAGTAATGCCTACGGTCAAAATAGAAAATATAATAAAAATAGCACGAAATATTAAATCGGCTAACGACGCTTTTTTCAGTACTTTTCTTTTATCATTCATGCGATCAATCAATTCCTGAGTAACGGAATGCGCATTCTTTAAATTGACGTAACTCTTCTTCTGTCGTTTCTGATGTTACCATTTCAAAATCGCCAGAAAATACAGTCGGTACTTCCTTTCCCTCTAAATCCAGCTTTATCGCTTCAGCCATTGCCACTCCGGTATCGTCATTCATACGCATAACGGTTGCATCTAACCTTCCATCTTCAATCGCCTCTAGCTCTAAAGAGCCTCCTCCCCATCCATTAACAAGGGGATTCAAAGTCGGCATCTCCCCTAACGCTTCAATTGAACCAAGAGCGATATCTGTTGATGATGCATAAATAAAATCAACATCACTGTTATTTTTCATGATATTTTGAGTCGCTTTATAGGCACTCTCTGCCGTCGCTTCCGTATAATATGACGACGTTAATGTATATTTATTATTATCCATTGATTGTACAAAAACATCGCCTCTTGCCGTACTTAAATAACCATACGAATAATAAAGCATTCCGTATTTAGCACCATCAGGAAATCGATTTTTAAAGTAATCAGCAATTAACCTCGTACCAATAATATGGTCAAATCCAACATACAACAATGGTTGACTATCAGCCCATGCTTTTACTGGTGTCGTTATATTTTGAAGTATTATTTTAATATCGGGGCTTTGAATTACATGCTCCACAAACTTACGATGTCGACTTGTATTTAATGTAAAAATTAAATAATCAGATTTATTATTTATGGCTTCATATAATGATCGACTCTGTTCTTTAAAATCAACATTGAGGCGTGTCGATACTTGTATTAATTCATAATTAATACCTAAAGATTTTAATCGAGATTCAAATGCGACAATATTTCGAGTCCAATAATCAGATGACTGCTCACCTGGATAAATAAAGGAAATTTTAATTGGTCTTTCTTGTTTAATCGTCAATGGAATAGGTTCATTATTAACCATGACTCTTAACTCATTTGTAAGCACTTTTTCTTTTGGGTGCTCTGCTAAATACTCATCATATCCCCAATAACCAACAAGCACTGGGTCAGCGTGAGCAAAACTCACGCTACTTAAACAATAAAAAGTAACAACAAATAGAGATCTTAACGTTAAACAAGTTTTACTCATTTACAACCAACCAGAATATTTACCAATTAACCACAAGCTAATTAGAGCCATAAATCCAGCGACAATATCATCAATCATAATACCAACGCCGCCATGAACTTTACTATCTAGCCATCCAATTGGCCAAGGTTTTACCATGTCGAAAAATCGAAATAATATAAACCCTGTAAGTAACCATTTCCAATCTGTTACTGATAAATTTAAATAAGGCACAATGCTCATAGTGATCCAAAGACCAACAAACTCGTCCCACACAATAGATCCGTGATCATGTACTTTCATATCTGAAGACGTAATATCACAAATCTTAATACCAATAAGAGCAGAAAAAATCACTGCAATTACAAAAAGGTAAAAGGGAAGCTGAGCCAATAATAAATAAAATGGTATCGCAGCAAGGGTGCCCATCGTTCCCGGAATAATAGGAGCCAAACCACTGCCAAAGCCTGTCGCTAATAAATGCCACGGATTTTTTAAACTAATAAGTGCTAATGGATTTGTCATGCTTAACTCCTGAAATGATCGTAACCGTATAGACTCCAATCTAATTGCTTGCCTTCTTTCACTAATTGTACGCCACTCTGTAAATTAGTAAATGGACCCTGTGTTATTTCACCAATTATACTAACGTTTTGATTTAAAAGAGTCGTTATTTTTTTTATTGCTTCGCGATTCTCTCTTGGTGCAGTAAAGCAAAGTTCATATTCTTCTCCACTTATTAATGCCATTTTTTGACACTTCTCATCATCACCATGATGATAAGATTTTAGCTCATTAGAGATAGGCAAAAGAGTGACTTCTAATAATGCATTCACGTTTGATTGTTTCAGTATATGGCCTAAATCAGAAATTACACCATCAGAAATATCCAGTGCCGAATGGCATAAATGACGTATTTCTTGCGCTAATTCGATTCGTGGTGATGAATAATAATGTCGATGTTCAAGCTCTTTTGCTAAGGGTAATTCAATATCATTTGTCTGTTCAAGGATAACCTCAAGACCTGCAGCGCTATCACCTAATGTTCCTGTCACATAAATATCATCACCGCAGAGTGCACCTTTACGAGTCATCGCTTCCCCCTTTGGAACAATACCTTGAACTGTAATTGTAATACTTAATGGCCCTTTTGTTGTATCTCCACCTATCAGTTGCACGTTATGCAATTTCGCTAAACCAAAAAAACCTTCACAGAACCCTTTAAGCCATTCTTCATTTGGCTCTGGTAATGTTAATGCCAAAGACACCCATGTAGGTTTTGCTCCCATCGCAGCTAAGTCACTTAAATTTGAAGCAAGCGCTTTGTAACCAACATTGACAGGGTCAGCAGTTAAAAGAAAATGAGTTCCTGCAGCTAAAGTATCTGTCGTAATGGCTACATGGTGATTTTCTGGTACTGACACTAAAGCGCAATCATCTCCAATACCAAGTTCTACGTCTTTTCTTGATAAGTTCCCTTCAACAAAGAACCGTTCAATTAAATTAAATTCACTGGTCATATTATTAAGTATTCTTATCTTGTATTTAAGATATAAAAAAGGCCAGCAATTAGCTGACCTTTAGTATTAATTAGTATGCTAATTCCAACTTACTTTTTACGTAATGTTGGAGCCGCTTTATCTAATACACCATTTACAAATTTGTGGCTATCTTCTGCTGCGAACACTTTTGCAAGTTCAATCGCTTCATTGATAACAACTTTGTAAGGTACATCGTCACGATTCATCATTTCATAGATAGACATACGTAATAACGCAAGTTCCATCTGATCAAGATCCTGAAGTGGACGAGATAAGTATGGACGCATTTTACCGTCTAACTTAATGTGGTTAAGAGCAACACCTGAGAAAAGATCGCGGAAGTACGCTACATCTGTCTCTGGAGCTTGTAGTTTAGGCTCTTTTGCATGATGCTCTTCTTCATCATACTTATCTGCAGTTAAAAACTGTTCTTCAATAGCAGCAACATTTTCTTTGCTTATTTGCCATGAATAAATTGCTTGAAGCGCAAATTGACGTGCATTACGACGTGCGGCTGGTTTCACACTAACCCCCATTAGGATTCGATTTGAGACAGAACATTAATCATTTCGAGTGCGCTTAGTGCAGCCTCCGCCCCTTTATTACCAGCCTTGGTACCGGCGCGCTCGATTGCTTGATCGATTGTATCAACAGTCAAAACACCAAATGCCACTGGAATGCTATATTCCAAAGATACTTGTGCTAGACCCTTATTGCATTCACTACATACGTATTCAAAATGTGGTGTACCACCACGGATAACAGAACCCAATGAAACAATTGCATCATATTTTGCTGTTTTAGCTACTCGTTGAGCAACTAATGGTAATTCTACGGCGCCAGGGCAGCGAACAACAGTGATGTTTTCTTCAGATACTTGACCAAAACGCTTTAGAGTATCGATAGCGCCTGAAAGTAGACTTTCATTAATAAAGCTATTAAAGCGAGAAATGACAATTGCAATTTTCGCATTAGGAGCAGCAACGCCGCCTTCAATTACGTTCATAAGCCTTCCTGTATCTATATTATTCCAATTAAACTGGGTAACTATTTTCAACTACATATCATAGTGAGAATCGGCGAATTCTATCACAGCTTTGTGACAAATATCTAATTATTTGGGCTCTATTTACACAATAGAGCCCATCAATACACTTATTTTGAGACGTATTCTACTACATTCAGACCAAAGCCTGACAATGAATGATAGCGCTTTGAAGAAGATGACAGCAGACGCATGTCTGAGATACCCATATCCGCTAAGATTTGTGAGCCTACACCAACGCGACGCGACGTACCTTGCTTCTTCGCCATCGTAGGCGACTCACCATTATCCTGACGCTCTAATGCTTTGATTTTATGAACAATGCTGTCCGTTGATTCTTCATTACCAAGAATAATAAGTACACCACCTTCGGCCGCTATACGTTGCATTGCCATTGGTAATGTCCAGCTACGTTCTGCACAACGATCTGAATAAAGAATATCAGTGAAGGTGTCTTGAAGGTGAACTCGTACTAATGGCGCAATGCCTGATGTATTTTCTTTTTTCATTGCATAATGAAGCTGATTATCAATCGTGTCACGGTAAGTCACTAGATCAAAATCACCAAACTCTGTCGGTAATTTGCACTCAGCAACTCGCTCAATCGTTGTTTCGTTGTTATTACGGTATTCAATTAAGTCAGCAATCGTGCCCAATTTAACATCGTGTTTTTCAGCAAAAATTTCCAAGTCAGGACGACGAGCCATAGAGCCATCATCATTTAGGATTTCAACGATAACACCTGCAGGTTCAAAACCGGCTAAACGAGCTAAATCACAACCCGCTTCAGTGTGTCCTGCACGAGTTAACACTCCGCCTTCTTGTGCTGCAAGAGGGAAGATGTGGCCTGGCTGAACAAGATCAGCAGCAACGGCATTTTTAGCAACTGCAGCTTCAACAGTACGAGAACGGTCTGCTGCTGAAATACCCGTAGTCACCCCTTCAGCGGCTTCAATAGAAACCGTAAAGTTAGTTGTAAATTGTGCGTTATTGTCTTGCACCATTGGTGGCAGACCTAACTTTTCACAGCGATCTTTTGTCATTGTTAAACAAATTAAACCACGGCCATGTGTTGCCATGAAATTGATTGCTTCTGGTGTGATTTTTTCTGCTGCAATGATTAAATCGCCTTCATTTTCACGATCTTCATCATCCATCAGGATAACCATCTTACCTAAGCGAATATCTTCAATAATGTCTTTTGCTGAGCTAATTGCCATGTGAAATACCTTTAATATATTAGTTAGGTTAAATGGTTAATTTAAGAAACCTGATTTTGCCAAAAGATCCATCGTAACAGAAGACTGAGGTTGCTCTTCTTTCTGTCCGATCACAAGTCTTTCTAAATATCGTGCAATTAAGTCCACTTCTAAATTCACTTTTTTTCCAACAGTGAATGTATCCATCGTCGTTTCCGATGCTGTGTGGGGCACAATAGTAAGTTTAAATGCATTTTTACGTAAATCGTTCACGGTCAAACTGATGCCATCGATCGTTATTGAGCCTTTTTCTACCACATATTTAGCTAAATCCTGAGGTAATTGGATCCAAAACTCGACCGCTCTGCCTGTTTGGTGACGTTCAATTATTTCCCCTACCGCATCAACATGGCCAGAGACAATGTGTCCACCAAAACGAGTTGTCGGCAACATCGCTTTTTCAAGATTGACTTTATCGCCTGCTTTATAATGGACAAAACCAGTACGCTTTAATGTCTCTAAAGACAAATCAGCGGTATAACTATTTTTTGTCATCGCTACGACGGTTAGACAAACGCCATTAGTCGCAATACTGTCGCCTAATTTCACATCGCCCATGTCTAATTTGCCAACATTAACTGTGACACTAACATCTTCACCTTTAGGCGTGATGGCTTGAAGTGTACCGATTGATTCAATAATTCCTGTAAACATACGTTACCTTACTATTGTTGCTGTAATTCGAATATCTTTGCCGACCATTCGAATATCACTAATGTCTAAATTAATTGCTTCAGACATCGCTTCTAATCCGATGAGGTTCACTATACTTCGGCCATCTGCACCCATTAACTTTGGCGCCAAATAGATAATAAGTTCATCGACCAGACCTTCGCAAATCATACTTGCAGCAAGTGTTGCACCAGCTTCAACCCAAAGATGGTTTACATTATGTTCTTGGGCTATTTTTTGTATTACATCAGACAATACTAATTGTTTATTATTATCAAGATCACAATACAAGTGACTTTCTGGATGGCTAAGAGGATGTGAAGGTTGGTGAGAAACGGTAACCACTTTCCCAGTTGTGTTAAACAGAGCAAGTTCAGAAGTAAGTTGATGTTGACGATCTAAAATTACACGTAATGGCTGTCTTACTTGTGCTTCTAAATACGTATCTTGAATTGAATAAGGTAAATCACTCCAACGGACATTAAGGGATGCATTATCCTCAATAACCGTTTTTGCCGTCGATAGGATCGCCCCGGCTTGTGCACGATAACGCTGTACATCTTGTCGTGCTTCTTTTGATGTGATCCATTGACTTACACCATTTTTCAGCGCTGTTTTACCATCTAAGCTGGCCGCCATTTTTAATTGAACAAACGGTTTACCCGTTTCCATTCGAGTTAAAAATGAAGGATTCAGTGCACGAGACTCCGCTTCTAATAAGCCGGCCGCAGTCTCTATCCCTGCAGCTTCTAGCATAGCTAAACCACGACCCGCAACTTGTGGGTTTGGATCAACCATGGCACAAATAACTTTTGCTACGCCTGCTTTTATTAGCCCCTCAGCACAAGGTGGGGTTCGACCATAATGAGAACACGGTTCTAAAGTAACGTAAGCCGTTGCCCCCTTCGCATTCTCACTTGCTTGGCGTAAAGCATGAACTTCAGCATGAGGCTCACCCGCTTTAAGGTGTGCCCCTTCACCAACAATAAGACCATTTTTAACGAGTACGCAGCCCACATTTGGATTCGGTGCCGTCGTATAAATACCGCGCTTGGCTAATTGAATAGCGCGCTGCATCATCAGGTGATCTTGAGGAGTAAATTTCATTTTATTTCTCTAGTTTTGCAATTTCTTCGCCGAACTCTTTAATGTCTTCAAAGCTACGATATACGGATGCGAATCGAATATACGCCACTTTATCGAGTTCCTTTAGTTGATCCATAACGAAATTGCCGATCATCTCCGAAGGTACTTCACGCTCACCAGTTGCTCTTAGCTTTGATTTAATTGTATTCAAAGCAAGCTCAACTAAATCAGCACTTACGGGACGTTTTTCTAATGAACGATACAAACCACCCGATAATTTATCTTCATCAAACGGTTCACGATTGCCATTAGACTTAATCACTTTAGGCATAACAAGTTCAGCGGATTCAAACGTAGTAAATCGTTCACTGCACGCCAAACATTGGCGACGACGACGAACTTGATGACCATCAGAAACCAATCGAGAATCGATAACTTTTGTGTCTGTAGCACTACAAAATGGACAATGCATTCTTGCCTCCTATTATTTTTTGTTTAGTGTACAAGAAAAGCGGATCGGTGCCTATCACCGAGACTAAGAAGACGTAACTAATACAAAGTTTTTACTTATTCTTTACTAAAGGTTTCCAACTTGTTGCCGATATGTCGGCATACCCATAATAATTAAAAGGTTACTCGATGAAGTTATCTATTCTAAAAAGTATAAAAACTCGCTTATTGCTCATATCACTCTTACCAACCCTAATCATTACTCTATTTTTAACTCAGCTACTCATTCAAGAAAATCAAAAAGTTCATGACGCTAATTACTCATTAGAAGCCGTTTCTTTATTTAACTTACTGGATAATGTCGCCCATAACTTTGCCGTTGAACGAGGAATAACCGCAGGTTATCTCGCCTCCCAAGGGAAATCAGGTAATAGTAAGCTCATTGAACAAAGAAAAAAATCAGACACAGCTGAACAGGCATTACGTAACTTTACTCCTAATTTTTTAGAAAAAACGATTGTGTCATCTTTACTCTTTGAGGTAACCCAACAATTAAATAATAAAAATAGCATTCGCTCTCAAGTCGATAACTTTTCAATTACACACTCTCCATTTGTTTATTATTCAACGCTTAATCAACTCTCTCTAGACTCTATCTCTATTATTGTATCAAAAATAAATTCTCCTATATTACGCAGCGAAATGCAGGGGTTATCCGCATTATTACAAGTCAAAGAAGAAGCAGGAAAAGTGAGAGGGGCTTTAAATGGTGCATTTGCAGGTAAGACATCAAGCCTTGATAAATATGCTGACATTAGCAGTTACCTTTCAACTGAATATTTTTCTATTCGCCAAGCTAAATCGATTCTTTCTGCTGATTTTGTTCAACAGTTAAACAACGCGATGTCTTCTAATACTTGGAAAAAAGTGACGGATACGCAGTCTATTTATCTGTCTCAAAAAAATACATTGGCAACATTACAAGGACCAAGCGCAAATGTTTGGTTTCCAATGGCCACTCAACGTATTGGCCTCATAAAAACGATCACCGATAATCTATCAAAAAGTCTTAATATCGCTGCAACAAAAGAAATGTCACAATCAGCATTCATTCGAAACGGCTACATAGCGGTTGCTCTGTTCCTCATATTACCTATTATTTTCATTAGTTTTTTTACCGCGAAATCGATCAATAGCCGAATGACTTCGTTTAGCCTTCGTATTAATGAAATATCTGCCAGTAAAAATTTAACACTCACATTGGAAAACAACAATGAGAATGAGTTCGATGCTATCGCAAGAGATATTAATTCATTACTTGAAAATATAGCACTCCCACTACGTTCAGCACATAACGTCGCCTCTCAAACACAAAATGAACTAAACTTACTAAGTGAACACTTGAAACAAGCGACGCAATCAAGTCAAACAACGCTGACTCATTGTGACAGTATTGCGACAGCTATGACTGAAATGGCACAAACAAGCTCTGAAATTGCAGGGGTTACCAACAGCGCTCATGAAACAACAACACAAGCAACCGCGAACGCAACAGAATGTAAAAACCAAACTCTAGCCACAACAGAGACGGTTAACGAACTGCATAGCAGTATTATTAATACTCACCAACACGTTGAACATTTAGAAAAACAGACACTCAATGTGTCTGAAATATTAGATACGATTACAGCGGTCTCTGACCAAACCAATTTACTGGCCCTTAATGCGGCAATTGAAGCGGCCCGTGCCGGAGAACAAGGACGAGGATTTGCGGTTGTTGCGGATGAAGTAAGAAAACTCGCTCAACGTAGCCAAGAAGCGACCCATGACATTCGTCAACTACTTGATGGCATTGGGATTAATGCAAAACAGTCCTTTTTATTGATGGAAGAAAGTAAGTTATTGAGTGAAACAACTCAGGAAAGTGTCACGGATTCCGCTCAATACATAGAGTCACTTAGTCATTCGGTTTCTGAAATAGATAACTTTAACACCAGTATTTCAGCGGCAACATTAGAGCAATCAGAAACAGCAAATGCGGTTAATACTGATATTGATGAGTTGGCCTCTCTGGCAAACAGTACGAACGAATTAATTCATCATCTTGAACATGAAATGAAGCAACTTGAAACGAAAATGAGTGAATTAACCACTCAAATTAATACCATAACCGTCTAAAAATCATGGTACGAATTCTCGTTTTATAAGTTAGAAACTCGCATTCATTTTATTAACAAGATATATTGAAGGCATAATTTTGCTTAAGGAATAGTCAACATGAAAAAAATCAGTCTAGCGTGTGCTTTCGCACTTGTTTTAGCCGGTTGTAGCAGCGCACCAAAACAACAAGACAATTACCAAGATGCGTCTTTTGAGCTATGTAATACAGAAGTAAAAGTCTATTCAGTAAGTGATGATGGTCGCGTTCGTATCATCTGTAGCGATGGTTCTAAATTCCAACTGAACAATGAAAAAACATTAGATGTCATGAGAGATATCAATGTTGACTATTGTACAGGTGAAGGTCTAGGCAAATTTAATGAAACAAGCCGTTACTATACTTTCCAATGTAAGTCTGGCGCGTTGATTAATATTAATAAGTAATTTTCAGCTTAGATAACAGATAGTAAAAAGCCCTCAAACGATAATCGTTCGGGGGCTTTTTTAATCACACGATTGGCTAACTATTAATTAGGCAAAGCATTAATCGTTAACGGATCTATCTCAGGTTTTTCTAAACGTAATCTCGTTAATGCATTTAATCCTGCATCACTGATCCCGCCAGAATATACTTTAGTTCCATCAGCATTCGTTACTGAAGTTTCACCCACATTCCATGTCATGAAAAAATCTCTTAAATCATAACCTGATACGTAAGAGCTGCATACCATCATTAAATCACCCGCGTTTAGTCCACTATCACGAGAACTACAATAATTTACGCCATTATCACCTTGTTGATCGCCTCGAGCTTTTCTGTGCATTAATTTAACCATATTCCAACCTTGATCTTGATTGTAAATCGTCGGTTTAACATCACCATCAACATACCAGTCATCAATTTTAAAATGGCTTTCTGCCCAAATTTTCAACTGACCAAACATAACTAAACGAAGTCCAGCATCGCCTTGACTCCATGCGTGACCATCATTAGAACTTAACCAAATAGGCGCTTTTTGAATACTCGTTCTAATTCGATCCATTTCAGGCTTGTCATTACGACCGTCTAATTCTTGCATATATAACGCTAGAATATTATTCGTCACTTCAGTACTGCCAGGAACAGAAAATGGTGCAGAAGCTAGATTATGACCAACTTCATGCCATACCAACCAATCATCAATTGCATTCGTTGGTGGCTTCGTTGCGTCTACGTTAAATGAACTGCTCATTACAGGATAACCTGAGTGCGCTGCACCAATAGAAATTTGCACATCATTAACAAAACGATGGCGGAACTCTTTTAATGCAGGGTAAGTAAAGCGACGATGTTGGCCACCGTCACTCACTTCATCACGCCCATAAAAATCACTTGCTGCATTAGCAAAGCGGTTCATATTATAACTAAACTCATTTCTGT